>Ga0155583_154_pt3 | contig 17152 bp, 13 predicted proteins | sample RifCSPhighO2_12_FD_107240 | JGI IMG/M metagenome (GOLD analysis project Ga0155583, IMG submission 107240) | Gammaproteobacteria bacterium RIFCSPHIGHO2_12_FULL_38_14 | reverse complement strand
TGTACTGAATCCAAACTGATGACGTCTTGCTGCGATAGTACTTGCTCTTTTGAGTAGGTGGGTCAATTGTTCCAAGTATGTATTTACACACCATATTGATCAATTTTAAACCAAAAATTTAAATAAAGCAATTCTGATAACATGGGTTTTAATGGGCTTTTTAAAATCAATTTGATTCCATACAGATCAAAAACTTCGACCCAGCTACCACGCGGGTGTTTTCTCAGCCTTTTCATTATTTGTACTGCGAAAGGGGACAGTTTGAAGATCATTACACCTCATTATTTTTTTATGCATATCATTAATGGCCTTTAAAGGATTATCAGTTTTCCAAACATATGAAATTAATGCTGCCATTTTGATATCAGCCGTTAGTACCTGATCCACGTTATTGATATTGATACCACCTATTGCACAAACAGGTACTGATACTTCACCACAAACCTTTTGCAATTCGTGAATTGAAACAGGTGTAAGGTCATTTTTACTCTTGGTTTCAAACAGGCACCCTATCGCTATATATGAAGCATCAAATTGCGTAGCTCTACGAGCTTCTTTAAGACTATGACATGATATACCTAAGATAAAATCATCAGGAACGATATTGCGTATCCGCTCTAATGGGTAATCATTTTGTCCAAGATGTATACCGTCACCCAAATCAAGTGCTATATCAATATGATCGTTAATAATGAGTAATTTATTACGATCAAGTTGTTGTTTTATTTTGTATGCATTCTTAAAAATATTTTTTTTCGATGCTGATTTATTCCTGTATTGCACGATATTAACTGATGACTGATTGATAATTTCAATTATCTCTTCAATCGGATAGGAAATTACATCAGTATCAATAATGAGATACAACCCTTCTACCAAGTGCCACTTTAAATATTTACTGGCTGTATAGTAGAGCTTAGCATGTAAATTATATGCTTGATAACGTAGCTCTTTTATCAATTGTTTATTTGATGATATCGACTCCATCTCTTCAAGCACGCGCAATGCTTCTTGTAAACGCAAAGCATTAGCCTGAATGGTACTGATAATGTTAAAGCGTACGTTATCCTCCATTAAACCCATACCACCTAAATCTTCTTTAGTATCGTAGATGGGCGCTGAAATTTGGATGCGATGCCTAATCTCGCGAATTTGACGAAATAGCACTTCGTCACGCAGTAAAAAGCGCGCAATGTCCTCAAGAACACGCGCGCCTTCTTTCGCTCGATGAATATTCGCATTGATTAAATGGCTTTTTGACATGAGAGCCCTTGCAGTTCTTGCATTGCTAGTTTTGCTACCTTTTCACCAGATAGCAGCATCGCGCCAAAAGTCGGGCCCATGCGAGGCAAGCCATAAGTTTCAGATACCGACATACCTGCTGCCAATAAACCAGGGAATAAATTTCCTGTTTTTTCTACCAGCAAATCTTCTGAAACTTCAACATCCAATGCTCCCATTCCCTTAATTGTTAACAGACCTCGCTTTGACAATAAACGAACGGCAACCGAATCATGTCCACTCGCATCTATCACCAGTTTTGATTCTAGTAAAATAGGATCCAGACAGGTGATCATCTTTGGTAACATAGTTACCGGTGTCGAATTGATAACTAATCCGCAGACTTTTTTATGCTTAACGATGACATCTTCAACGATGGTCATACTCAGTATTGTTACTCCAGCTTCACAAGCTGAGTGAATTAATCGAGAAGCAAAGAAAGCTGTATCGCATACAAACAAGCCTTTTGTCATTTCTTTATGTGGAATATTTAACTCTTTAAGCATCTTGTCCGTCGGTGCGCGCATGGTGGCTTTATTCATTAAAAAGCCGCCAATCCACATACCACCACCTAGATAATTATTGCGCTCGACAATAACAACTCGATAGCCTTCTTTTGCAAGTAATCTACCTGCCACTAACCCAGAAGGTCCTGATCCAATAATTAACACATCGGAATCAGTCGCTTCGATGAATTGAGCGTAATACTCACTTATCAATGCTCTACTTATATTTTTTTCTTCAATTGGACTAAACATACTATCTCCTTCGTTAAATTAACTGGTCATTATTAGCAAGACCCATGGGGCAATATTTTGGCCCACACATCGAGCAGAATTTAGCTTCTTTAAACACATCATGTGCTAATGATTCATCATGATGTTTACGTGCTGTTTCTGGATCGAATGTCAAAGCAAATTGTTTTTCCCATTCGAAGTTTACTCGTGCTTTTGCAATGGCGGCATCGCGTTCACGGGCTCGTTTATCACCTCTTGCAATATTTGCCGCATGGGCTGCTATCTTGTAGGCAATAACGCCTTGCTTGACGTCTTCACAGTTAGGTAACCCTAAATGTTCCTTTGGTGTGATATAACAAAGCAGACTTGCTCCCTTCCAACCCGCCACTGCTGCTCCAATTGCGGAAGCAATGTGGTCGTAACCTGCAGCACAATCGACAACAAGAGGGCCTAATACATAGAAAGGAGCGCCGTGACATAATTCATGCTGGATTTGCATGTTATATTCGACTTCATGTAGTGGTATATGCCCGGGTCCTTCTACCATTACCTGCACACCTCGCTCCCATGCGCGCTTGGTCAATCCACCTAGCGTTTTTAATTCCGCAATTTGTGCTTCATCAGTGGCATCATGGATACAACCTGGTCTTAATGCGTCTCCAAGCGAAATCGTGACATCGTATTTCGCTAAAATAGCTAAGACAGCATCATAATGCGTATACAGTGGATTTTGTTTTCCTGTTTTATGCATCCAGGCAGCTAATAATCCACCACCGCGAGAAACGATGCCGGATAAACGTTTTTTCACTAACGGTAAATGTTCTTTCAAAATACCGCAGTGTAGCGTCATATAATCGACGCCTTGTTTAGCTTGATGCTCAATCATTTCTAATAAATGATCTATCTGCATTTGCTCTAAATGTTTAAGCTGATCATAGACTTGATAAATTGGCACCGTTCCTAATGGCACTATCGATTCCGACAACATGGCCATTCGCGTCTCATTAATTTCTTTTCCGGTTGATAAGTCCATGACCGTATCCGCGCCAAATTGTGTTGCTATTTGTAGTTTTTCTAATTCACTTTCAGTTTTACTAGATATTTGTGAAGTACCTAAATTAGCATTGATTTTTACTTTGGCGGCTCTACCGATAGCAATGGGATTTAAACGGATATGAAATGGGTTAGCAGGAATGATTAATTGCCCGCACGCCATTAAACGTTTAACTTCAGTGAGTGGAATATTTTCTTGTTTTGAAACGATTTCCATGGCATCGGTTGTTTTGCCATGAATTGCTTGTAACATTTGTGTCATATTGCCTCCTGTATAAAAACAGGAGATGCAAGATCAACATGCAAAAAATGCATGTAACTGAGGCTCTACTTCCTTCGCAGGCATTATCCTGATCAGGTCGGAGGGTATTGTCTCAGCCGGTTGTACCAGCACCCCTGTAGCTAGGTGGCATTATTAACATTTAAAATGGAGAAATCAAGCAGAAAAAATTTAAAGTCGAAGGCAACATAACGAAATACGCAACATAACATGTGTTATGTGGTGCACCACATAAAGAAGGGTACTTTCCCGGAGATTAGTGCGAACAAGTCACTTCATGGCTATTTTGTAGTACGGGTAAAAATAGCCGAAATGACTAGCCTCACCCTCTCTAACCCATCAATTTCTTCTTTAACAATTCATTCAATTGTTGCGGATTCACTTTCCCGCCTGATGCTTTCATCGCTTGGCCAATAAAAAATCCAAATAATTTTTCTTTACCAGCACGATACTCTGCAACTTGGGAAGGATTGGCCGCGATAATTTCATCGATCATTTTTTCAATGGCGGCTGTATCAGTGACTTGTTTTAAACCGCGGTTTTCAATGATTTCATCGACTTCACCTTCTTTTTGCCACAATGCTTCAAAAATTGTTTTTGCAATTTTACCGGAGATGGTGTTATCTGCGATGCGAGCAACAAGCCCGCCAATTTGGTCAGCTTGTATTGGGCTTTCATTGATTTCAAGGTCTGCTTTATTTAATGCACCTAGCAATTCGCTTGTGATCCAATTTGCAGTTAATTTGGGATGAGATGAAGCGAGGACTGCACGTTCGTAATAATCAGCCATTTCTTTGCTGCTTGATAAAATAACTGCATCATACGAAGTCAGACCATATTGTGATATAAAACGTTCGCGTTTTTGCTGTGGTAATTCAGGTAAATCACTTTTTATTTTTTCGATCAGATCATCTGTAATCACCAGTGGTAAAAGATCTGGATCAGGGAAGTAGCGATAATCATTCGCTTCTTCTTTGCTGCGCATTGCGCGTGTTTCATTTTTATTTGGGTCATAGAGCCTGGTTTCTTGAAGGATCTTGCCGCCACTTTCAAGGGTTTGAATTTGTCGTTCCACTTCATAATTAATTGCGCGTTCTACAAAACGAAATGAATTAATATTTTTTAATTCGGTTCGAGTACCAAATTTGCTTTCTCCTTTCGGGCGCACTGAAACGTTTGCATCGCAGCGAAATGATCCTTCTTGCATATTGCCATCGCAAATATCTAAATATCGAACTAAGGTATGCAATGCTTTGAGATAAAGTACCGCTTCTTTTGCAGAACGCATATCTGGTTCAGAAACAATTTCTAGCAAGGGTGTACCCGCGCGGTTTAAATCAATACCGGTTAAGCCATGAAAATCTTCATGTAGAGATTTTCCCGCATCTTCTTCAAGGTGGGCACGTGTAATACGGATGCGTTTGCTTTCGCCATTTTCAAATAACACATCAATATAACCATTTTTAACAACAGGCAATTCATATTGACTGATTTGATAACCTTTAGGTAAATCAGGATAAAAATAATTTTTTCGTGCAAATACAGATCGGTGTGCAACTTCTGATTGTGTACCTAAAGCAAATTTGATAGCCATGTGCACCGCTTCTTTATTTAATACAGGCAAGACCCCTGGCATGCCTAAATCAATCGCGCATGCTTGTGTGTTGGGTGCTGCACCAAATTGTGTTGATGCACCAGAAAAAATTTTACTTTTTGTTTTAAGTTGTGCATGGACTTCAAGTCCAATCACTGTTTCCCATTCCATTTAAAAACCCTCCGGTATGTGTTTATGCCAATCAGTTTCTTTTTGATACCAGTGTGCAACGTTAAGTAATTTTGCTTCTTCAAATAAATTTCCAATTAATTGCATGCCGATAGGCAGCTTCGAAAAGCGAGCGGGCACAGAAATGCCCGGTAATCCTGCAAGATTGACCGCAATGGTGTAAATGTCGGAAAGATACATGCTGATGGGGTCAGATGATTTTTCACCGACTTTAAAAGCAATTGTAGGGGAGGTGGGAGATAAAATCACATCTACTTTTTTGAATGCTTCTGTAAAATCATTGCAGATTAAACGCCGTATTTTTTGAGCTTTTAAATAATAAGCATCGTAATATCCAGCAGATAATGCATAAGTACCAATCATGATGCGACGTTTGACTTCTGCACCAAAACTCTCACTGCGAGAGCGTTTGTAAAGGTCTTCTAAATCTTTTGGGTGTGGACAGCGATAACCATATCGTACGCCATCATAGCGAGCGAGATTTGAAGAACATTCAGCAGGCGCAATCACATAGTATGCTGGAACGGCAAGATGAGTATGGGGCAGACTAATCTCATGCATGGTTGCACCCAATTTTTCATAAACTTTAATTGCATCTTCAATTGCTTTTGCAACATCTTGATTGATCCCTTCACTAAAATATTCCTTGGGTAAACCGATGCGCATATTTTGAATGGGATTGTTAAGTGTTGTAGTGTAATCGGGAACTGGCGCATCAACGCAGCTTGAATCACGTTCATCAAATCGAGCCATGACATTGAGAAGATGGGCGATATCTTCTGCTGTTTTTGCAAAAGGACCTGCTTGATCAAGGCTAGATGCAAAAGCAATGATGCCGTAACGGGAAATGCGACCATAAGTTGGTTTCAAGCCTGTAATCCCGCACAATGCCGCAGGTTGTCGAATGGAGCCCCCTGTATCTGTTCCAGTTGCTGCAGGGATAAGACGGGCAGCAACCGCTGCTGCTGAGCCACCAGATGAACCACCAGTTACATAATCAGTATGCCAAGGGTTTTTTACTGGCCCGTAAAAACTGTTTTCATTGGATGAACCCATTGCAAATTCATCCATGTTTGTTTTTCCAAGCAATATCATTCCAGCTTGTTTCATTTGTTCAACCAGGGTTGCATCGTAAGGTGCAATAAAGTTATCAAGCATCTTAGAACCGCAAGTTGTTTTGATTTGATCCGTACAAAAAATATCTTTGTGGGCGAGTGGGATGCCTGTTAATGGACCTGCAGTGCCCGCAGCATGGTGTTCATCGGCTATTTTTGCAGCCTTTAAAGCTTCTTCTTCAGTGATAGTAATAAAAGCATTTAATTTTACATTGTATTTTTTAATACGTTCGAGGAAAAGCGTTGTTAATTCAAGGCTTGAAATGTTTTTGTGATGCAAATCTTGTGATAATTCAGTGATGGTTTTGTGATGCATACTTACGCCTCTTCAATAACTTTAGGGACAAGGTAAAGCCCTGCTTCGACTTGCGGTGCGATACGTTGAAATTTATCTCGTAAATTTGGTTCATTAACGATATCGGCTCTTAAGCGTTGAGCCAAATCAAGTGGATGAGCAAGTGGCAAGATGTGGGTTGTATCAACCTTGTCCATTTGGGTAATAAAATCCAGAATACTCGAAAGTTGGGCGGTATATAAAGTCATTTCCGTTTCAGTTAAATGAAGGCGGGCGAGATGGGCAATTTTTATTACTTCTTCTTTGCTTAATGACATAAAGCATCCTCGATTGAAAAAACAAAAAATTTTGTCATGTACAGCGCATTTTAGTTAAAAACCCTTGGCGCTTCTTAGGGAGATTGATTAGAATGCATGCATGATTTAAACCGTGTTCACAGGGGAAGTCAACCGACTATGCTGAAAAAACTTCGTGGTGTATTTTCCAATGATTTATCTATTGATTTAGGCACAGCAAATACGCTTATTTACGTGCGTGGTAAGGGGATCATCTTAAATGAACCTTCTGTTGTTGCTGTTCGTCAAGGATATGAGGGGGTTGGGCAAAAACATGTTGTTGCCGTGGGGAGTGAAGCAAAATTAATGCTTGGTCGTACACCTGGCAATATCAGCGCAATTCGCCCAATGAAAGACGGTGTTATAGCTGATTTTTTTATTACAGAGAAGATGTTACAGCACTTTATTCATAAAGTGCATGAGAACCGCTTCTTGCGTCCTAGTCCACGGGTACTTGTTTCTGTCCCTTGTGGATCAACACAAGTAGAGCGTCGTGCTATTCGTGAATCTGCCATCAGTGCGGGTGCTCGGGAAGTATTTTTGTTGGAAGAGCCAATGGCCGCTGCGATGGGAGCTGGCATGCCAGTTGAAGAAGCGCGCGGTTCAATGGTGGTGGATATTGGCGGTGGTACAACAGAAGTTGCGATTATTTCATTGAATGGTATTGTTTATTCTGCATCAGTACGTATTGGTGGGGATCGTTTTGATGAGGCGATTGTTAGCTATGTTCGTCGTAATTATGGTATTTTAATTGGAGAATCCTCTGCGGAACGTGTCAAACATGAAATAGGGCTTGCTTATCCATCTAATCAAATGTTGCAGATGGAAGTACGTGGCCGTAATTTAGCAGAAGGTATTCCCAGGAGCTTCACCATCAGTAGTAATGAAGTGCTGGAAGCATTACAAGAACCCTTATCTGGTATTTTAGGCGCAGTACGTGCAGCGCTTGAACAAGCACCACCTGAGCTTGCATCAGATATTGCGGAGCGCGGCATGATTTTAACAGGTGGCGGCGCATGTCTTCGGAATATTGACCGCTTGTTCATGGAAGAAACAGGTTTACCTGTTGTTATTGCGGAAGAACCACTTACGTGCGTTGCACGAGGAGGTGGTAAAGCATTAGAAATGATTGGCGTATCACGAATCGACTTTCTCTTAAGAGAATAAGAGTAGTTCCCGCTCAAGAAGACAGATGATGTTAAATTTTAATTTTTGACAAATGGACAGGAGTCCATTTGAGCAAAAACTGAAGCGGATGAATCTTTTGCGGTCAAGAAATAAAATTTAACATCATCTGTCTTCTTGAGCGGGAACTACGGAGAGAATAAAAGGAGACAGCCTATCCGTTCCATATTTACCCGAGAATCACAATCTGGGCTTCGTGCTTTTTTTCTGATTCTACTTGCAATCATATTAATGGTTGCGGATAGGCGGGTAAGTTACATTTCTTCTTTTCGCGCAATGATTTCATTACCGCTCGCTCCTATTCAATATGTAGTTAACCTTCCAACTGAACTCGTTAGTGGAATTAAAAACGCCATGGTTAGTCGTCGTGCTTTAATTGAAGAAAATTTAAAATTGAAAGCAGATGCACTTTTACTCCATTCAAAATTACAACGTTTGATCGCAATTGAGTCAGAAAATAATTATCTCAAATCACTTCTGCAATCTTCACAACAAATGAAAGGAAATAAAGTATTGATTGCCGAGTTATTGGCTGTTGATACCGAACCATTCAGCAGTCGAATTATTCTCAATAAAGGGACACGTGATGGCATATATATTGGACAACCTGTTCTAGATGCAAGCGGTGTAATGGGCCAGGTGATAGAAGCGGGACCTATTACGAGTCGTGTTTTATTGATTAACGATGTACATAGCGGTATTGCTGTTCAGAGTGCAAGAAATGGAACTCGCGCGATTGTAATGGGCGATAGCGATTCAAATAATTTACGATTAATGTATGTGCCTAAAACAGCTGATATCCGCACAGGCGATCTTTTCATGACGTCGGGATTGGGCGATCGTTTTCCTGAAGGATATCCCGTTGGCCGGGTTGTTTCTGTAAAAAAAGACCCAGCTTATCAATTCTCAACGGTATATCTACAGCCCAGTGCACATTTAAACAGTAGCCGGCAAGTTTTATTACTGTGGTCTTCGCATCATGCATAATTGGATTGCAATTTTGACAACCTTACTGATTGCATTGATGCTTGCACTATTTCCTATGCCTGAATGGACAATTTGGCTTAGGCCTGCATGGGTGCTCATGGTGCTGATTTATTGGGCCATGATGTTGCCGGATCAAGTTAATGTTGGCGTTGCATGGTTTTCAGGGATGATGCTAGATTTATTAGATGGCACGATATTAGGCGAACATGCGCTTGCGTTTACAATTGTTATTTATTTTGTGACACGACTGTATATGCGTTTGCGAATGTATCCTTTGGCTCAACAAGGTGCCACTATTTTTCTTTTTATTTTTCTTTATCAATTTATTTTATATTGTATCCAAGGATTTATCGGTGCTTTACCCAAAAGCCATCTTTATTGGCTTTCTTCTGTGACGAGCATGTTACTTTGGCCTTGGTTTTATTTATTGATGCGCGATTTTCAAAAATGGATGAGGATGGCTTAAATATACTGTGAAAAATATTTTGCGGCGAATCGAAATAATAACAGGATATTCACTCGCGATATTTGTTATTTTATTTGCGATTTTGATTATATTAAGCCGTTTTTTAACACCGTTTCTTGATCGATATCGTCCCGAGGTTGAGCAATGGGGAAGCCAATTATTAAATATGCCCCTCACCATTCAACATATGCATGTTTCTTGGCTAAGGTACCAACCAGGAATTGATTTTGCAGGTGTTACGATATTCAATCAAGAAACGAACCAACCCGCTTTGCAAGTAAAAAATGTTAGTATTTTCTTTTCTATTCCGCAAAGTTTGTGGCAAAAAAAATTAGTGCCAAATAGCATTAAAATTGATGGGACAAAAATAAATGTTCATCAGTCCCAACAGGGGGAATGGACCGTACAAGGAATACCTGTTTTTGGGCAACAAACAAATGATCACATCGAAAGTGAAATCAAAATAGCAGATGTTGCAGCTTTATTAACAAATTGGCCTTATTTGCTTGTCAAAAATATTGATGTTCACTATTCGGGATTTCAGTATAGCGAAAAATTTTTCACGCTCAAACAATTGAATTTTTACAATGAAAAACGCAAACATTACATTTATGGTGAAGCAATTCTTCATCAAGACATTCCAACCAATGTAACAACCGCGGTTGAGTGGTCTGGCCAGGAACTCGATTTGCAAAAAATAACAGCTAATGTTTATTTTTATACGACTGGCTTATCGCTTTCTCAATGGTTTGGAGGCAAAACTTGGCAATCCTGGCAAGTCCAATCAGGGATTGCGAGTACAAAAATATGGGCACGATGGGAAAATAATGCAATTAAAAAAATTCAAACGAAATTTCAAATTTATCATTTAAATTTATATTCTCTTCGAAGTAAATTAACACATCCTATTACGCGATTAAGCGGAAATGTGAGTTGGAAACAGTCGGACAATAAACAGATTATTATTGGTGATGATCTGCTCATTGATTTGCCCGACCATCTTTGGCCAATTACCCGTTTTTATATTTCATTTTTGAAAAATAATGGTGAGTTATCGCCACAAATTATCCAAACAGGATATGTTGATCTTCAAGATATTCAATCCTTTTTATTTTCAACCTCACCCCTTTTGTCTGATGCATTAGAAAAACAGCTTGCTGCACATCAATTACAAGGTGGCTTGGATAATGTCGATGTATCTTTTTCTGATACAACTGATGATTGGCGGCAGCTTTTTTTCAAGGCTAATTTTATTAAGTTAAGCTTTTTACCGTGGAATGGAATACCAGGCATCAAGGATTTTTCAGGCGATATAAAATGGGATGGACAAAAAGGCGTCCTTCATTTAGATACAAACCGTGCTGAGTATCAGGATAATCGTCTCTTTCAAGCGCCATTCATGATTAATCGATTAAGTGGAACGATTAATTTTCAACAAGATGAAAATCAACAATGGAATTTTAATGGTCATTCATTACAAATTTTAAACGATGACATTTCCTTAACAGGTGAAGGTTCGGTAGCTATTCCATCTAACACATCGCCATCTGTTGATATTCGTTCGCAGTTTACGGTTTATAATGCAGCAAATATTACACGTTATTTGCCTTTACAGATTTTTGATCAAGGGCTCAATCAATGGTTACGTCAAGCTTTCTTAGCAGGTGAAGTCAATAAAGGAGAGGTAAAACTACAAGGTGTGCTGACAGATTTTCCTTTTGATCAAGGACAAGGAACGTTTCTGATTACTGGCGATCTTAAAAATCTTAATTTTCGTTATGCACCAAATTGGCCTTTGATGAAACATGCAAGTGGTAAACTCGTTTTTTCAGGACGCAAAATGACCGCTGATATTGACGAAGGGGAGATTAGTGAAATCCCTCTTGCAAAAGCGCATGGTGAAATTGCATCAATTGGTGGTAGCGAACCTTCTATACTGCAAGTTACAAGTGAAGCTATTAAAACAGATTTTTCTAAGGGATTGAATTTTGTTCGTCAAAGCCCATTGAATCAGACGATCGGGAAAATGTTTACGCATATGACGGCGGCTGGTCCTATTGCACTCAACCTAGCATTGACCATTCCTTTAAAAGATCCTGGCCTGACTAAAGTGCAAGGTGATTTTTCTATCAATCAAGCGCAAGTTAATGTTGTCCCATGGAAATTGTCTGTCAAAGAAATTACTGGTTTAGTAAACTTTACTGAAAATACAACGAATGCAAAAAATATCCAAGGTAAAATATTTAACCGACCAATCTCAATCAATTTACAAACTTTAAAAGCTTCTTCAGCGTCACCGTCAATTGTACAGGCAGATTTTAGCACTCCACTCAAGGTACAAGATTTAGAAAATTGGCTTAAAATTCCATTTTCAACAATTGCAGAAGGACAAACGCAAATTTCTGGGGAAATTAATTTTGCATTTAATGCACCGATTGAAATAGATTTGCAATCAAATTTAGCTGGTGTGAAATTAACCCTGCCTGATCCTTATGGGAAAGGCTCTCAAGATATACGAAATCTTTTTGTTAAATTATTGATTGATGAAGATCAACCAGTACGCGTTAAACTAAATTATGCTGATATATTGAATGCTGCTCTTGTTTTAGCGCGTACAAAAACTTCTTTTCAATTAATGGCTGCGAATTTACAACTGGGGAAGGGTGATCCTGCATGGCCTGAAAAAAAAGGTCTTTATCTCACAGGACAGCTAGATGTGTTGGATTGGGATAAAATAAAATCATATATGGATCAATCGACCACCGGGTTTGAAGGATTAAAACTCATTGAAGTGAATCTTGGAATCAAGAAATTAAATTTATTGGGGCAACTATTTTCAAATGTCCAACTTCAATTATTGCCATTACAAAATAGCTGGGAGATTGATGTAAAAGGTGCTGAAGTTTCAGGGCATATTTCTGCTCCTAAACTAATGAGTGCAAAAGGGAACATCAATGCAGATTTTGATAAATTACATTTAAAATCAGCGAAGGAATCGGGTCGTGGTATTTCAATCGATGTCAAATCATTACCAGCCATTACATTTCACGCGAATGATATAGATAAAGATGGCATTCCACTCGGTGAAGTCAATTTTAAAACTGTACCAACCCTTTCAGGATTGAGTATTCAACGTTTCAATATACTTTCTCCTAATATGTCCTTAGTCGCTAAAGGTTCATGGACAAACGCAAATGTAACTCATATTGAAGGGGAGGTCACATCCTCTCAGATTACCAATTTATTGAATAGCTTTGGATTAAATGCTCGTAACTTTATTGTGAATAAAGGCAAATTAGATTTTAATTTAAATTGGCACGATTCGCCTTTTTCACCCGAACTTGCGAGTATGTCCGGTTCAGCATCACTTAATTTAGGGCCAGGACGAATTGTGGACATTGGACAAGCCAGTGAAAGAAAATTAGATATTGGGCGAATGCTCAGTATCTTTAGTTTGCAAACCATCCCAAGACGACTCATGTTTGATTTTAGTGATATCTTCCAAAAAGGTTACAGTTTTGATTTTATTCGTGGCGATTTTACAATTAATCGCGGTAATGCTTACACTAATAATTTACGGTTTGATGGCCCAGTTGCTGGTGTTTCCATTAAAGGTCGTATTGGTTTAAAAAACAAAGATTACGATTTTCTTTTAGGTATCACGCCATATGTCACATCAAGCGTTCCTGTTGTGGCAACGCTCGTGACAGGGGGTAATCCGATTGTTGGAATTGCAGCATTTGGGGTAGGAAAGTTATTGGGTTCTCAAGTGTCTAAGGTTGCAACCTATCAATATGCTGTAAGAGGGCCGTGGAATAATCCATCGTGGACATCGCTTTCAACACCTCAGAAAAAATAGGGCGTGATTGACAATTCACTAGAAGTATTGATTTGACGAAGTAAAGCGCAGGAGGGCGGAGCCCGACGAGCCATGAGTAAAATCAATACTTCTAGTGAATTGTCAATCACGCCCTAAGGATATAGAGTTATCTTCTCATTCGATGCGTGGGATGGTGGTCTTTTTCTTTTGGCGCATTATTATCCTGATCAGTCGGTGTCTTCTTAGCTTCTTCTACCATCTCTCTCGCTTTCTTAGCCATTTCAGGCATTTGATTTTGCAATGAACGGTTTAGATTGCGCAATAAATCATTTTTATTTTCTTTCAAATATCGAACAAGCGTAAGTTCTAACATATGTTCAACAACATTTTTGAATGCTTGAGGGTTTTTGTATATGTCTTTCATCTTCAAAAATGTTTCGGGATTAGAGATAGCTGAATTCTTCATAAGAGTATTAATGAGTTCATTCTCCTTATTTATATCATTCAGGTATGGCTCAAGCACATGAAATTCTTTAGATTCAGCTATTGTTTCATCGATTACCGATGTTGCGCATTTTTTTATATATGAATTTATTAATGAATTTTGTTGATCTTTAAAATATTCATTTATATTGTTGTAAGCAAAGTTTTCTATGTTTTTTGGGTCTGATAAAATCTCCTTTCTCTCATTTCTGGACAGAGCCTCCCACTGATCCTTCATATGGCTAGGTAATTCTTTTTCAGCGATGCGCCCCAAGCAATGGTAGAGTGCTTTATGTTCTGAGGCTTCAATTTGAGTAGCGATTACCGGACGAACTTTAGTGATGTAGTCGTTGGATGATTTGATTTCTTGTTTTTGAAAATACTTACTGATTTGGCTAGATAGAAACTTCTGCTTATCCAAATCATATTCTTTTTGCTTCCGCTCAATATATGCAATTGGTAATTCATCAAGAGATGCTTTTATGAATATAAATAGATTGTTAATTAACTTATCTTGTTCAGCAGCTGGTTTAGATTGTATAACGGGGTCATTTTTTATCGAAACGCTTATATCCTTAAGTAACAAATATTTTGGACTGTCCTGATCCATCCTACTTAGCGTTGAATCTATTGTAAGAGATTCTTCCTTTGTATCTGCACTAAATCCAAATTTTTTCTCTGTTTTATCTTTACTGTGATGTTCCTCCGGATTGCTTCGTCGCATCAAATGCCCCTCGCAATAACCGTGGTTTATTCATTGCACTGACTAATGGAACAACTCAAAACCTCGTTAGATTAATTATAGTTCATTATGATGAATATTTGATGAAGGAAAGCGATTTTATTACATAGGTATTTGATTTTTATTCGTTTTTGACCTTGCACGCTTCACAGCATCTTCAATGTATTTTTTTCTATCCTGCATTGGTTTTATCTTGAACGAATGGTTTTCTATTGTGTTTTTGTTTTTATGCCGTAATTTTCTTGCCTGGTGTCTTGCAATTGTTTCCTGTTTTGACAGTGGCGGCATATCTGAATTTGTTCTATTCCCCATCTCTATACAATCGACAGGGCAAGGTGGAATGCACAAGTTACATCCTACACAATACGCAGAAATAACCGTATGCAATTGACCTTGGGCGCCGATAATCGCATCAACAGGGCATGCATCTATGCATTTTGTGCAACCTATACATTCTGTTTCTCGTATCACTGCAAGCTGGTGTGATTTTTGTTTGTCATTCATTCTTGGATTCTTCCAACATTGCTTCAATTTGTTTTTTATCAATGCGCACCATGAGTGGCTGAAACACATTGATTTGATGATTAAGTAAGGGTTTATTTTTATCATTCCATTGTAGTGGCGGGACATTCAAGAAAATTTCAACTTGTTCTGCAACTTTTGGTAAAACTGGTTTTAAATAAATCATGAGTATCCGAAATAAATTAATCCCCATTGATACAACATCGCAAACAACTTGTTTTTGATTTTCATCCTTGATTAAAGACCAAGGTTTTTTTTCATCGATATATTGATTAGCGCGATCAGCAAGCATCATGATTTGTCGTATGGCTTGGCTAAATTCCATTTGATCATATGATAATTTAATTTGATCGCCCATTTCTTGGAAGTTTTGGAATAAAGTTAGATTTTCACATGTTGGAGAAAGCTTTCCATCAAAATATTTATGCAAAAAACTTGCTGAACGGCTTGCGATATTAATAAATTTTCCAACTAAATCTGAATTAATACGTTGCGTGAAATCATCAAATTGAAGATCTAAATCTTCAATGTGGCTGCTTAATTTGCCTGCAAAATAATATCGTAAATATTCTGGATTGAGATGATTTAAATAGGTTCGCGCATTGATAAATGTACCGCGAGATTTAGACATTTTTTGTCCGTCAACTGTTAAAAATCCATTGACGATGATTCCTGTTGGTGTTCTGTAATTTGCACCATGCAACATAGCAGGCCAAAATAAGGCATGAAAATAAACGATGTCTTTACCAATAAAATGATAGAGTTCAGTTGTTTGATTGTTCTCCCAATAGCTCGCAAAATTTAAATCACTTCTTTTTTCGCATAATTGCTTAAAACCAGACATGTAACCGACTGGTGCGTCAAGCCAAACATAAAAATATTTATGTTGTTCGCCAGGAATGAGAAATCCAAAATAAGGCGCATCACGCGAAATATCCCATTCTTTTAATCCTGCTTGGAACCATTCATCTAATTTATGGACCATTTGTTCGGGGAGTTGTGCATGATGAATAAATGTTTTTAAAAAATCTTGATATTGGTCCAATCTAAAAAAATAATGTTCGGATTCTTTTTCTATGGGTTTTGCGCCAGAAAGCGTGGAATACGGGTTTTTAAGTTCTGTCGGTGAATAGGTTGCTCCACAACTTTCACAATTATCACCATATTGATTTTTTGCGCCGCATCTTGGACATTCACCTTTAATGTAACGATCCGGTAAAAAAATATTTTTTTCAGGGTCATATAATTGTTTGATGACTCGTTTTGTGATGCTATTTTTTTCTTGTAAACGTTTAAAGATTATTTCAACGAGTATTTGATTTTCTGTTGTGTGCGTTGGTGTGTAACTATCAAAGTTAATATAAAAATCATTAAAATCGTTTAGCTGGGCTTCATGTGTTTGCTTGATGAGTGATTCTGGTGAAAGTCCCATTTTTTCCGCTTGAATCATAATGGGCGTACCGTGGCTATCACTACCACAAACGAAAACACAATCGTGACCAAGCATTTTTTGAAAGCGTACCCAAATATCACTTTGGATGGTGCCAACCAAATGGCCTAAATGGGGTATGCCATTTGCGTAAATTAATGCGCTTGTCACCAAAATTTTACGTTTTGCTTGCATGTACGGGTTCCTTTGTAATCGGCATGACTCACCAGATATCAATTTCGCGCCAGCGACTATATATTTTAACTTGTCAAAAAATGATAAAGTATAGCAAATTTGTTTCCCAGTGGAGAGTCTTTGTGAAGGCATTACCCAATATCAAAAAAATTATTGCAGTTGCTTCCGGTAAAGGTGGGGTAGGCAAGTCTACGATTGCAGTTAATCTTGCCTTAGCACTTTCAAAGCAAGGTGCTGTGGTGGGTATTTTAGATGCTGATATTTATGGCCCCAGTCAACCTGCGATGTTGGGTGTGAAAAATGAGCGACCCGCAATCATCGATAAGCAATTAATCCCAATTCAACGACATGGTTTACAATCCATGTCTATTGGCTATTTAATTGCTTCGGATCAAGCCATGATGTGGCGTGGTCCTATGATTGGTAAAGCAATGCAGCAATTAT
>Ga0155583_141_pt1 | contig 18189 bp, 16 predicted proteins | sample RifCSPhighO2_12_FD_107240 | JGI IMG/M metagenome (GOLD analysis project Ga0155583, IMG submission 107240) | Gammaproteobacteria bacterium RIFCSPHIGHO2_12_FULL_38_14 | reverse complement strand
CCTCCTGCGCTTTACTTCGTTAAATCAATACGTTACCAGTGAATTGTAAACACGCCCCATGATATTGTATCAACCTAGGGTCTTAATAGTAAGGCATACACGATGACAAAACGGCATTTAACGATTGCAACCCGCGAAAGCCCGCTCGCGATTAAGCAAGCAGAATTGGTCAAGGCTGCATTGCTTGCGGCCCATCCACATCTTTCAGTCGAATTATTAGGCATCACGACCCGGGCTGATAAGCTGCTCAATACCACTTTATTTGATATTGGCGGGAAAGGTCTTTTTGTGAAAGAACTTGAAGAAGCTTTACTGGATGGTCGCGCCGATATGGCTGTGCATTCCATGAAAGATGTGCCTATGGATTTGCCGGATGAGTTGATGGTACCTGTGATACTTCATCGAGAAGATGCGCGTGATGTCTTTATTTCAAACCGTTATCATTCATTTGGGGAATTACCACAAAGCGCAATCGTTGGTACATCGAGTTTACGTAGACAAACTCAATTACGTGCGATTCGATCAGATGTTTTATTTCAGGATTTGCGTGGTAATATCCAAACCCGCCTTGCACGTTTAGATAAAGGCGACTTTGATGCAATTGTTTTAGCTGCAGCAGGTTTAAAGCGTATGGCGTTACAATCACGACTTCAATATTATTTTTCAATTGATGATGTATTGCCGGCTGCAGGTCAAGGGGCTTTAGGTATTGAATGTTTAAAGCAAAATCATGTGGTTTTGGATTTGATTGCCCCTTTAAATGATGTGATTACCTTTCATTGTGTGATGGCAGAACGCGCTTTTTGTAGACGTTTAGAGAGTGGTTGTCATGCACCTGTTGCAGCTTTCGCGCAAGTTCACCACGATCAACTCTCGCTTGCGGGATTGGTCGCAGATCAAAAAGGACATCAAATTTTAAAAGCAAAACGAAGTGCTCCCCTACGTTCAGCTGAAGAAGTGGGTGAACGTCTTGCTTGTGAATTGCTTGAGCGCGGGGCTGATAAATTATTATGAGAATATGAGTATCGATATGCTTTCAATTCTTGTTACACGCCCAGGTCAACGCGGCCTTCAATTATGTAAGCGGATTGAAGCAGAAGGCGATCAAGCGATTTATTTACCAACCATTGATTTTGCACCCTATCAAAATCAAAAACAGTTGACCTCTTGGATCAATCAACTCGATGAGCAAGATGTCATCATTTTTACGAGTGAACGTGCTGTTATAGCATTTTTTGATTTGTATTTTAAAAAAAATGAACCTATACCTGTGAAGAAAATCGCAGCAGTTGGTCGTCATACAGCTAAATTATTAGAACAAAAAGGTTTTAATGTGATTTATCCCCAACATGAGGCAGGGAGTGAAGGATTACTGCATTTACCTCAGTTTACATCAGTTGCCCATGAAAAAATAATGCTTATCACAGGAGAAAACGGCCGAGATTTTTTAGAAAAAACACTGCGGTTACGAGGCGCTTTGGTCACAAGCATGTTTGTTTATAAACGAATTTTACCCTTACTAGATTCAACCCATGTTGCGCATGCTTTCAAGCAAAGAAAAATTGATGCGATCATTGCAGCATCGTTCGATAGTGTGCACAATCTTAAAATTTTATTGCATGATGTGTGGCCATTGCTTTTAAAAGTTCCATTGATTGTTGTGAGTGAACGTATAAAAATACTTGCGAAGGATTTAGGTTTTCAGACAATATGGGTTACCCGTGACACCAGTTTACAGGCATTTATTGATATGCTTGAAGAAAAGAGGATAGCGTTATGTCAGATCAAAAAGAAGATGGAACAACAACAGAAAAAAAAGCAATAAAAAAGAAAGCGAATTGGTTGAATGTTGGTATTTATTTTTCTACATTTGCAATTATTTTGTTGATCGTTCTTTCTTATTACAGTTATTTTTTCTTAGCCAATACAACAAAAACACTTTCAGAACGACTCTCTCGTTTAGAAATCAACCTTACAAGTGATAACAAGAATATCGAACAATTGCAAAATCTTGTTTCAATATTGCAGCAAGCATCAGAAAAGTCACAAGCTTTATCAGAAAAACAAGAAAAATTAATTGCTGATTGGCAAAGCGCACAACAGGGAAATTTAGATCAATGGTATGTTGCAGAAGCACAATATATGGTTAGATTAGCAAATACACATGCTGATGCGCTTTCTGATCCAAAAACCGCATTAGTTTTATTACAACAAGCTGCGCAAATGTTGCAGCTTGCACAAGATGATCGTTTATCTTCATTGCGCCAATCGATTGCAGATGATATCTCCAAATTAAATTCACAAGAGACGATCGATACAACATCAATTTATCTGCAACTAAACGCACTCAATTCCACGGTGGATCAACTTTCTTTCCCTGTAGGCTCTTCAGAGATCAAAACACCCACCATCCCTTCTTCTGATATTTCAGAAAGTTGGTGGCAGAAAGGATTAAATCATTCGTGGCAAATGCTGAAACAACTTGTTGTGGTTCGGTATAATGGATCGAGCACTTTGCCATTCATGATGCCGGATGAAAAATTATTTCTTTATCAAAATCTTCATGCTCAATTAGAAAATGCAATGCTTGCAGTATTAAATCGTAATGAAACAATTTATCAAGCAAGTTTAATGCGTGGGATCACATGGATAGAAAAATATTTTGATCAATCAGCGCCCCTAACCCAAACCATGATTCAACATTTGGAAAAATTACATGATAGTAAAATATCGCCACCAACGGTCAATTTTTCAGAGACGTTACAGCTATTCGATCAGTATTTTTCAACGGTAAAACAAGTGCAACAGCAATAATAGGAGTATGTGATGAAAAAATTAATCTATTTTTTACTCTTTCTTATTGCATCAGTCTTGATTGGACTTTATGTGATTCGGCATCCAGGATACGTATTTATTGTTTATCAACCTTGGACAATTGAAACACCACTTTGGTTTGCAATATTATGTTTGCTCGTATTTTTAGGTTTGTTTTATATTATTTTTAATAGTGTAGATCGGCTGCAATTTTCATGGTTTCGTTTTAAAAATTGGTTGCGTTTTAAGCGGGCACATCGTTCTTATAGTAAAACGCAAATGGGATTATGTGCATTAGTTGAAGGCCAATGGAAAAAAGCTGAATACGCATTAACCTCTAGTATTCGTCAACTCAATGAACCCTTGATTAACTATCTAGGAGCAGCGAAAGCTGCGCATGAACAAAAAGCATTCGAAAGACGCGATCAATACTTGCGAGCAGCGCATCAGGCTGCACCAGATGCAGATCTTGCTATTGGTTTGGTGCAAGCAGAATTAACCTTTGCACAAGATCAACTTGAACAATCACTTGCTGTTTTAAATCGTTTATATCAAGCATCGCCACGTCATCCACAAGTTTTACGACTACTAGAAAGAATATATGTTCGCATGAGCGATTGGGGGCATTTAAAAGATTTGTTACCACAGCTTAAGAAAGCAAAAATTCTAACACAAGAACAATTCGAACTGTTTGAAAAAAATATTTATGTCGAAATGTTTCATGCTTCACACAATAAACGTGAAGAATTTATCAATTCCCTTTTTGAATCGGCACCAAAATATATGAAAAAAAATCCGGATGTTTTGTATGCATACCTGAAAGCAATAGAACGTTTTTCAACCACGGATCAGAAAATTGTTGAAACATTCATTCGTAAAACACTCCAATACCAATGGCATGCTGGGCTTGCAATGCTTTATGGGCAATTACCACTTTCAAACGTTAATCGACAATTAGTGATAGTGAATGCTTGGTTGAATCGTTATGGCGACCACCCTGAATTGTTGTTCATTTTGGGTAAACTCTGTGTACAAGCGCAATTATGGGGAAAGGCAAAGGATTATTTTAAAAGATGCCTTGCGGCAAAACCTGAGGCCGCTGTCTTTTTTGAGTATGGCTCACTGCTTGATGAGTTGGGGGAGCATGAGGAAGCAAAACAAATCTATCGCGATGGTTTATTGAAGCTTTCTTTGTCCTCTTGAGATTAGGTAATAAAATTTGATATTTTATGGTCTACTTATTCCTTAAAGAGCACATTTATGGCAATACTCGACATCTTACAACTACCAGATCCTCGTTTACGAATGATGGCAAAACCCGTAGAGCGTATTGATGATGAAATCCGCAAAATCGTTGATGATATGTATGAAACCATGTATGACGCACGTGGTGTTGGGCTTGCAGCAACGCAAGTGGGTATTCATAAACGTATTTTTGTGATGGATGTTTCACCGAATGCGGATCAAAAATATTGTGTTATTAATCCAGAAATTATCAGTCAATCAGGGGTACGAGAAGAAAAAGAAGGCTGCCTCTCTGTTACAGGTGCATATGATACCGTAAACCGTGCTGCAAAAGTTCGTTTTCGCGGAATGGACTTGGAGGGCAAGATTTTTGAAATGGATGCAGAAGAATTGATGGCGGCCTGTGTGCAGCATGAAATCGATCACTTAAATGGTAAATTATTTATTGATCATCTTTCTCGATTGAAACAAGAGCGTATTCGTAGCAAACTCAAAAAACTTAACCGTAAATAAGGTTAATAAATACTGTGATTTCACCTCTTAAAATTATTTTTGCAGGAACACCCGTCTTTGCTGCTGAAATATTGAAAGCTTTATTACACTCTTCCCATCAAATTATTGCTGTCTATACACAACCGGATCAGCCTAGCGGTCGAGGATTAAAATTAACGGCAAGTCCAGTCAAGATTTTAGCTCAAAGCGAAGGTTTGCCCATTTTCCAAGCTATTTCTTTAAAAGATTATAGCGAACAAACTCATCTTGCAGCATTCAACGCTGATGTGATGGTGGTGGCAGCTTATGGCATGCTTTTACCGCAAGCCATACTCAACTTGCCGAAATTCGGCTGTATTAATGTTCACCCTTCGCTTTTGCCGCGCTTTAGAGGTGCTGCACCCATCGAACGAACAATTTTAGCCGGTGATGCGGTAACCGGTGTAACTATCATGCAAATGGACGCTGGTTTAGATACGGGCCCTATGCTTTTGCAACGATCTTGCCCAATCTCAGCGCAAGAAACATCAGCCTCATTACATGATAAGCTCGCAACATTAGGCGCACAAAGTTTGATTGAAACACTTGATTTATTGGCGCAAGGAAAAATCCATGCTATTCCTCAAGACAATCAATTTGCAACTTATGCTGCTAAAATTTCAAAGGAAGAAGCGTACCTTCATTGGGAGGAAAGTGCAGTTTTACTTTCAAGAAAGGTTCGTGCATTTAATCCAAGACCCATTGCTTATACTTTTTTTAAAGGGGAGCGTTTAAGAATATTTGAAGCAATACCACTTGTGGGAGATGAGATTGCAGAGCCTGGCACGTTAATTTCTGCATCCAGTGAAGGAATAGATGTTGCAACAGGAGATGGTATTTTAAGATTGCTTCAAGTCCAAGTAGCAGGTGGGAAGGTGATGTCAGCAGCTGATTTTTATCGCGGTAAAAATAGTGTGTTGGTAAAGGGGGAGAAGTTTACATAAGATTGATCTTCTTCCAAAGCCTGTTATACTTTTCGCTCTTGCCGGGGTGGCGGAATAGGTAGACGCGCCGGTCTCAAAAACCGGTGAGGGTAACCTCATGCCGGTTCGATTCCGGCCCTCGGCAAGGTAAATAATCGTTTAAAATCTCCCTGTACTTTTTCTTAGCCCCGGTGGCTCAGTGGATAGCGCGGCCCCCTCCTAAGGGGCAGGTCGGCGGTTCGATTCCGCCCCGGGGCGCAACTTAATTAATTGAATTTAGATTAATAAATGTTTTTAACTTTATTTATCCGAGCATTTGTTTTTATTCCTGGGGCATCCATGGGGGCAACCAAATTGGGCGTTGCTCAATCTCAATGATAAAGAAATTTATAATAACCTTCTTATTTGCGGTGGTTTTTGGGGGTTAATTCGACAACAAAAGATTTTTGGTGAATTCATATTTTTCCAACTTAACCTATTCAGGCAATTTAGCATTGTTTAATATAACATTTAATATTAAGCGGCGTAAATCATGTATGGTAAATGGTTTCATATCTGCTAAAGGTGGTGGGATTTTCAGATTATCATCATCAGATTTTCTGAAACGCCAAATAGCTTTATTTAATGAATCAGAATGAATATAGCCTCTTTCATTATTGCCTGTATTAAATACAAATGGAAATTCGCCTGTAATCGATTTCAATTCATTCATTAATGTCTTAGATAATTTTGATAAATAAATAGTATGTGCTTGTCGGTTTTTAGTTTTATTGGAGGGCAGTATCCATTTTCCAGCATCACGATCAAGCTCATCCCAACACATCGCGCAAACTTCACCTCTACGTGCGCCTGTTAATATTAATAATTTAATTGCGTGTTTTCACTTAAATGTTTTTTGCCACAAGGCACCACGTCCGCCACTGCTTACAGAAATTTCGCCATCATCTCGCATTCTTCTTAGTACTTGCCGAATCATATCTCTGCTAATACCAGGACAATCGGATTCAATATCCCTAATAGAAAAAGGCGCCATTCTGCGATTGACAGCAGAGCGTACTAGCTCTGTTTTTGAGCCTCGACTTGTTGTAATAACACCAACACGCTCTTCAAATTCTCGGTATGCTCGCAGCAATGCCCCCCAAAAATAATTTAACCAAGGTCTTACATCGTGCTTATCTGTATGCCAATGGTGAGAGCTTGCTTCGAGCGTTTCATAATAACTTTCTTTACTATCCTCAAAAATCCGTTCAAGACTGATATATCGACCAACTTGATAGTTAAATTGATAAAGAAGCAATAATGTTAATAATCGCGACATCCGACCGTTTCCATCACTAAATGGATGCACACATAGAAAATCAAGAATTGCCAAAGGAACGAGTATTAATGCGTCATGCTTGTTTTCTTGTGTAGCATTAGAATAATTTTGTGTTAATTGTTCTATCGCATTAGGTGTTAAATGCGCCTTTGGAGGAGTAAAGCGAATACGCTTAGTGCCATCAGAATGGTTTTCGATAATTTCATTATCCGTTAATTTAAAACGACCGCCTGGATTTGCTAGATACCGACATAATATGCCATGCAATTGTAAGATGACATTTGCTGTGAACGGCATATGCTCACCTGATTCATGAATTAAATTTAATGCATCTCTGTATCCAGCAATTTCTTGTTCAGAACGACTTTTAGGCGCGGTATCTTTTAGCACCAGTTCTTCAATTTTTTTATGTGGCAATTCTATGCCTTCAAGCCTATTGGAGGACTCACTTGATTCAATTTTGGCGACTAATTGTAGGCTTTTAAGCGATTCGGGCGATTGCTTAAAAAAAAGAGCCTGTTTGCCACGATATTCTCCAAGCGAACGCAAAGTAGATATTTGTTCAGTTGTGAAGGTTAAATTTTCGAGATATCCTGTCTTTAATGAACTCATTGTGCTAAACCCTTTATTAAGTAGGTAATGATACCATGAATAATACCCACTTTAAAACAATCATTACCTGCTTATTTTATCCATATTTAACATATAATTATAGATTATGTAGGTATTTTCATCGCCATTATTACCCCCTTTAATTAATTATCACCTACTTCTTTAGTTAAACAAAATATCTATAATAATCTTGTTCGGTTTGACAAAGAAAAATTACTACGATTAGCAAGAGCCTATGGAAAGATTAGTACAAAGAAATTTTTTGAGGAACATTGTCATCAATAATATATTTTTGCATCAACACCCAAGGCCAAGAAACTATTCGAAATTGTTGCTGATGAAAAAGCATTACTCCCTGAGATCATAGAAAAAGACTATTGGTTGATGCATTGTCTTTGGGGAATTCAACAACAAGGATATCAATTTGAATTGAAAGGTGGTACTTCACTTTTGGGGATTAATTTATAAAGGGATTGGAAAATGAGATTCATAATTGCATTAATTATTGGATTTACTACTAAATTTTATTGTTCGGCATCTATTTGGGTGCCTAGAGATGCATTGGTTGTTAATTAAAGGAAGAGCCAATTAATTCTCAAATTACGCGATCTTAACAATTGCGCTCATTTAATTTGTGTCAAATACTATATTACTTTAAAATCCATGCGATTCTTTTTAATTAATCAAATGCAGCTAATAAATTTCTTCAGGAGAAAAACTGATGGAACAGCAAGCTCAAGCATTAACTTATTTTGAAACATTTGCTAATGACTGGCAATCAAAAGCAACTGATCAAAGCTATAATGCTATCGATAATCGACATAATGCAGTTATGTCTGTTATTAATGAAATGCGTAACATCAATACATTTTTGGATATAGGATGTGGCACAGGGCAACTAGTTATACAAGTGGCAAGGAAGCAAATTGAGGCTCATGGAATAGATTTTGCAAATGAAATGATTAATAATTGCGAAAAGAATAAGATAAAATCTTGTGTGGAAGCGAAATTTGAATGTATATCATTTTTTGATGCTACACTTAAAAAAAATTACTACGATGTTATCAGTGCTCAAGGATTTATAGAATATATAACATTAGATCAACTTGAACACTTTTTTGAAATGGGTTGGGCAGCTCTAAAAGAGGGAGGCTCATTAGTAGTCGGTTCACGTAATAGGTTATTTAATTTACATTCTCTTAATGAGTTTACGAATATAGAGATAGAGATAGGAACCATTCTCAATTTAATAAGAGAAGCCTCTATCTTACATATGGCATCTACACATGCAGATGCATTTTCAAGATTAATGAGCCTAGAAAGAATCGATCCTCAACCAGATCGTCATCCACTGACCGGTATTAAAGTGGACACACGTTATCAATTTTCACCCGCAGATTTAATATATCGCGCAAGACGTTATGGTTATCAACCTAAATCAATATTTCCAGTACATTTCCATGCACTACCGGTTAATTCTAAAAATGTCAGCCAATTAACACCCTTACACAACCACTTAGCTCAAATGATGTCTGAAGAAAGGATTAGAGATCATCGTTTAGTGCCTTACAGTTCTTCTTTTGTGCTTGAACTAACAAAGTGCAAAAAAGGTTTCGTATGAAAGTAGTCATGTATCATTACGTAAGACCGCTTGCGCAGTCTCGTTTTCCTAAAATTAAAGGTCGAACTCTTGATGAATTTAAAATTCAACTTGAATTTTTCATGAAAAATTTTCACATTGCAACCCCTAAAGAATTATTTGATGTGTTAAAAGCAAATATTTCTGTACCAGAAAACTGGATTTTATTGACTTTTGATGATGGATATATTGATCATTATCGATACGTGTTTCCACTTTTGCATGATTATAAGCTTAGCGGTATGTTTTTTCCCCCACAGTTAGTAGTAGAAGAAAGAGATTTATTGGATGTTAACAAAATTCATTTTTTTCTTAGTTCAGGCGAGTCCCCCTTAATATTATATCAAGAGTTAATTTCTGAATTACTAAACTATAATTATTCTCCTGAACAAATTGATGTTTTAGTTAAAAAACATTTCCATGCAAGTAGATATGACAGTCCTGAAGTTATGTTTATTAAGAACGTCCTACAAAAAGGACTGCCACAGCTTGAAAGAAAGGAAATTTCATCTAAATTATTTAGAAAATTTGTGTCTATTGATGAGAAGGCATTTGCAGAGGAACTTTATGTTAGTTTGCCGGAATGTAGATTAATGGCGAGCTCCGGAATGTTATTTGGCTCCCATGGCAGAAACCACTACTGGATGGATGAACTAACACCGGAAGAGCAAGAGGTTGAGATTGAGCAAAGCCTTCAGTTTTTAAATAAAATACATGATTCATCAACATCCATGTTAACAAATATTGTGATGTGTTATCCTTATGGTTCATATAATGATTATACCATCGAAGCCCTAAATAAATATCATTTTGATATGGCGTTTACAACAAAGGTAGGGAATGCTGATTTTTCCAAATCAAATCGTTTTTGTCTCAATCGGTTTGATACCAATGATTTTCCGATAAATTGAATCAAAAACTATCTTAGCGGTATTGGGGTAAAACGCAGGCGTGTCAATATTGATCACTGGCATCTCTGTTTAAGTTTTAAAATGAGTAAAATTTATTTGCAAAGCCTGTTATACTTTTCCCTCTCCCGAGGGGTGGGTCACAGATTCGATTCCGGCCCCGGGGCGATGACCATATGGATGCGGAATCTGCCTCATGTGTGCAATTTCTGGAATTATCAGCACTGTAACTGATTATCATCAATCAGTGTTTCTAAAAACAATGTTAAGCGCAATGTCCCATCGTGGTCCGGATGGAACCGAAATAGAAGTTTTGGCATCACAAGGCTGTTTTGGACATAACCGACTATCAATTATCGATAGACATGAGCGTGCTAAACAACCCATGTGGAGTGCCACTGAACGCTATTGCCTCAGTTTTAATGGCGAAATTTATAATTATCAATTGCTACGCCACGAACTTATACAATTAGGCCATCGTTTTCGAACAGCATCTGATAGTGAGGTCTTAATACAAGCATGGGAGGAATGGGGCGTTGCTTCTCTTTCTCGATTAGTAGGGATGTTCGCATTTGCAGTATGGGATAAAACAGCACAAATTTTATATTTGGTACGCGATCGTATGGGTGAAAAACCTTTATTTTATGCACCTATCGATCAAGATTTTAGTCATGGCTTAGTATTTGCATCAGAGTTAAAAGGGTTGATTCAATATCCATTTGTTTCGAAACAATTATCAATGACTGCTTTAAGTCATTACCTTAGTTATAATTATACATCAACGCAGGACTGTATTTTTCAAAATATTTATAAATTATCACCCGCCTCATATTTGCAATATGATTTGAAATCAAAGCAATGTATCACCAAAGCATATTGGTCGCTCGCTGAACATTTTCACAATAAATTAGAAATTAGTTTTAGTGAAGCGCAAGAACAATTAGCTTGTTTATTGGGTGATGCTGTCAAAAGTGAATTGATTGCGGATGTTCCTTTGGGCGCATTTTTATCCGGTGGCATAGATTCAGCGAGTATTGTTCACCAGATGTGTATAATCAATGCAAGCAAAGTCAATACTTATAGCATAGGATTTGCAGAAAAAACTTATAATGAACTTTATTACAGCAACATGACTGCAAAACATTTAGGCGCCAATCATCAAACCCAAACAATGAAGCCTGATGTTACAGATTTATTGTGGCACATCAATAAAGTGTTAGATGAACCCTTTGCTGATCCATCACTTCTTCCAACCTCATTGTTATGCGCTTTTGCCAAAAATTTTGTAACTGTTAGTTTGTCTGGAGATGGTGGAGATGAATTATTCGGTGGTTATATTACATACCAAGCAGATCGTTACTATCAATTAATACAATATTTCCCAATACCATTGAGAAAATTCTTAATCAAACTAAGTCAATATTTGCCAACCTCTTTTAATAAGGTAAGCTTAGATTATAAAATCAAACATTTTTTGCAGGGAAGTCTTTGTGATTATAATACCGCCCATTTAAATTGGCGTGAAATATTTAATGCAAGACAAAAGCAATTATTATTTCGTTCTGATTATTTTCCACTCCTTACTTCTGATGTTAATCAGGCATCTCGTTTATGGTTCAATGATGTAGCAGATTGTCATTACTTAGAACAAAGCATGTATGTTGATATGAAAACCTGGCTGGTTGACGACATATTAGTTAAAGTTGATCGTGCTTCTATGGCCCATTCTTTAGAAGTACGCGCGCCATTTTTAGATCATCGTATTGTCGAGTTTGCTGCTCGTTTGCCATTACGTTATAAAATACGGAATAAGCAAGGCAAATACATTATTAAGCATTTTCATGCTAAGCGCTTGCCCGCCAAAATTCTTCGTCAACCAAAAAAGGGATTTAATAGTCCTATATCCTACTGGTTATCTCATGAGTTGTTTGATATGGCACATGCTATAACGACAAGCCATTATTTAATTCGCTGGTTTAATAAAGAGGTGATTGACCAGATGTGGTTTGAACACAGGAAAGGCATATGTGATAATGGCCACCGTTTATTTAATTTAATGTGCTTAGGATTATGGTGTGAGCGGTACTTATAAGGAGCAATGAATTGAACCAGCCTATTTCAATTGTAATTCCTGCCTATAATGAAGAGAGTGCTATTGTTGATACAATTGATGAAGTAAAGCGTGTTTGCCAAAGTGCGAATCTTAGTTATGAAATTATTGTTGTTAATGATGGTTCTACAGACCACACTGAAGATCAATTGAAGCTAACGGGTGTGACTGTCATCACTCATCCGCATAATATTGGTTACGGCCGATCGCTTAAAGATGGCATCAAAGCAGCACAATATGACACGATCGTTATTACAGATGCAGATTGCACATATCCTTTTGATAAAACCCCAGAATTATTGGAAGTTTTTAATAAAGGGTTTGATATGGTTGTTGGTGCAAGAACTGGTAAATATTATCAAGAATCAATATTAAAAGCACCTTTACGCCGTATTTTACGTTTTATTGTTGAGTTTAGTGCTGAGCGAAAAATTCCAGATATCAACTCAGGACTCAGAGTATTTAGTAAATCTAAATTAATACCCATGCTGCCAAGATTATGTAATACATTTAGTTTTACAACATCCATGACTTTAGGATTTATGATGACAGGTAAATTTGTTAAGTATGTTGATATCCCCTATTATAATAGAAAAGGAAAGACTAAAGTAAAATTGTTCAAAGATTCATTAAGGACATTACAATATATTTTACAAGCAATTAATTATTACAACCCATTAAAACTTTTTATGTTATTTTCGTGGTGTAGTATTATTTTATCATTTTGGTTTTTTGTTTTCGGAATTTTCACACATTGGAATACGCTGGTATCGTTTGGTATAGGATCAGCATTACTTAGTTTAATCATATTGTCCTGTGGATTATTGGCCGATTCTTTAAAACAAATTGTCGATAAAAATGCTGAAATGTAAAGTGATCGAAGAAGAAAATGAAAACATGGATGAAGTAATTGTTGTTGGTTCTGGTCCAGCTGGTGTTTCAGCTGCTAAAGGGCTATTAGAGCGTGGATGCAAAGTGACATTATTGGACGTTGGTTGTACGATCGAATTTGAAAAACAACTAATATTGAATAAAATTCAAAGTAACAATTTTGTGAATGATGAAGACATTGCTTCACTTCGTTGGTATCCGAATGGTAAGGGTAAATCAAAATTACCGTATGGCTCAAATTTTATTTATAAAGATGTAAAGGATTATTTTTCTTGGGACAGTGAAACTTGTTATCTTCAATCTTCATTTGCACAAGGAGGATTAAGCAACGTTTGGGGCGGCGCCCTTGCCGAATATTCTGCGAAAGAATTAATAGATTGGCCTATTTCTTGTCGTGATTTATCTCGATACTATTCAAAAATTATTGCATGGTTAGGTGATTATTATACTAAATGCCCTGAACAAGTATTGAGTAAACAAGCTGTTTATCTAAAAAATTCTTGGGACGAGCAGTCCAAAGCGCTTTATGCAAACGGATTCTCATATCAAATTCCAGCGCTCGCTGTAAATTTTAATAAATGTTGTTTATGTGGTTCATGCCAATATGGTTGCCCATATGGACTAATCTATAATAGTTCATTTCATTTAGCGTTATTGAGAAACGATAGACGATTTAAATATGTCAATAACATTGTGTTGGAAAATTTTTTTGAAGAAGATCAAAAAGTAAAATTACTTGTTAAAAATATTAATGACAAACAAACTCACTATTTAAGTACAAATCGATTATTTATTGCTTGTGGCGCAGGATTGTCTTCTTTGTTGTATTTGCGATCTTTAAATCAGGTTGGTAAAAAGCTTATTTTGAAAGATTCACAACATTTTATTCTTCCTTGTTTAATGAATAAAAAATTGAAAGAAGTAACGAGTGAAAATTTACATGTTTTATGCCAACTTAAAATTTCATTATCACACAAAATGATTTCACCTTGCCCAGTTCATCTCCAACTGTATACCTACATGGATTTATATCAATATGAGACAAAAAATAAATTAAAGTGGGTGTATCCATTTATAGGGCCAGTGTTGAAGCGTTTGCTAGCCCGTTTTGTGGTGTTACAGGGATATCTAGATATGAACGATTCTAATCAAATACAAATTCAATATCATGGGACTAATCAATTTACAATTGGTGGGGAATTTTGCAACCCAGCGCATAAAACGATAAAACGGATAGTTTATTATTTAAAAAAGCATCATAATAATCTTGCCTTCAAACCACTTGGCTTTTTACTATCGCAAAGTCAAATAGGCCAGTCAAATCATGTGACAGGTTCTTTACCAATGTCAGATGTACCCAAAGATACTCATACAGATATTTGGGGTAGGCCATTAAATTTCGAAAGGGTCCATTTTGTTGATGGGAGTATTTTACCAAGGGTTCCTGCAGGCCCAATCACATTGACGATCATGGCTAACGCATATCGCATAGCAAAGGAATGCCAACTATGAAACCACTAGTTTGTGCGATTACAGGAGCCAATGGGCAAATTGGCTCTTATTTGGTCGACCACTTCAGAAATAATGGATATATTGTTTACGAACTGGCACGATCCAAAGAAAAAGTTAAAGATGAAATTTATTATCAGTATTTTGATTTATCGCAACCCCATCACGCTCCTTCATTGCAAAACATTGATGTATTAATTCATACTGCTTGTTATTTCGATACAACAAATAGCAACTATCAAGAAATTAATATAATAGGTACACAAAAATTATTTCAGCAAGCAAAAATTGATGGTGTCAAATGTTCGATTTTTATTTCTACAATTTCTGCGTATCCAAGTGCATGTTCATTGTATGGTCGTACTAAATATAGGTTAGAGCAGTACTTAGCAAACACATATGATAACGTGGTAATTGTTCGTCCCGGCCTCATTTTTCATACTCCTCTAAAAGGAATAACGGCAGCAATTGAGAAAATTGTAAAGAATTTTTCGGTCATACCAATGATTGGCCGAGGAAATCAATTGATCTATCCCTGTAGCTTGCAAGATTTAGCTAAATTAATTTTAAAACTTTCTATTGTTCAACCCAGTATAAAAGGGCCTATTGTTGCGGCAGCGGAGCAAGCAATTACATTAAAGGAACTTATAAGTTATTTAGCAAAGCGCGAGAAAAAAAGGGTTTTCTTCCTGCCAATTCCTTTTTATTTAGTTTATTGGCTATTGAAAACCGCTGAATATTTTAGGTTACCTATTCGGTTAAGAAGTGATAATCTTTTAGGCCTTCAATATGCCAATCAGCATATTGATTTTTCAGAAATAAAAAATTTAGAGATGGATTTTAGAGCGCTAGGACCTGTTATCGATTAATCGCGATTGTCAACAGCCTCTAGCTTATAATCAAGAAGCATATTATATGACGCTTATTAAAACGACTATCTGGACAGGTTTCTCATCGTTAATAAAAGTGATTACGACATATATCGTATTGAAAGTTATTGCCGTTTATACGGGCCCTGTTGGGTTGGCGGTATTAGAGCAATTCCGAAATTTTATTGAAGTTAGCCGTTCTTTTTCTGGTAGCCTTAATCAGGGAATCGTTAAATACATCGCTGAATATAAACATGATGAAGAAAATAAATCACGTATCTTAAGTAGCGCACTTACAACCTATCTCATTTTTTCTATTGTTATCACATTGTTTTTATTTTTTTTTAATGAAAAAATTTCATTAATATTTTTTCATTCTTTAGAATATAAAATGCCGATCATGTTGCTTGGTTTTAGCATATCATTATATTCATTAAATAATTTTTTACTTTCGGTTCTTAACGGCGAGTTTGAAATTAAAAAATATGTTACTTGTAATATCGTTAATACTATCATGATTTTTATACTCACTGTTTATCTTGTTGTCCATTATGGCATTCAAGGTGGCTTAATTGGTTTTATATTAAATCAATCTATTGCTTTATTGCTGACAATTTATTTGGTTGTTAAAAGTAAATGGTTTAAATTTAATTCTTATGTTCAAGGGTTTGATAAAGAAAAAACATTTAAATTATTGAGCTATGCAACTATGACATTGGTGCAAATTTTAGTTCTTCCAGTTACTTCATTAATTTTAAGAAAATACATAGCCAATTCACTTTCATGGCAAGAGGCAGGATATTGGCAAGGAATTATGAAGTTATCAGATGGATATTTAGTGCTCATGGAACTTGTATTAACGGTATATTTTCTTCCAAAATTTTCAAGTATTAAAACATTGCCTGAATTTAAAACTGAAATTATTTATACTTATAAATTCATTGTTCCAATCATTATAAGTGGATTAATGTGTGTATTCATATTAAAAAAGCAAATTGTTAATGCGCTATATAGTCAACAATTTTTTCCGATGCTGGGCTTATTTAAATATCAACTTATTGGAGACATGACGAGAATGAGTACATGGCCTCTCATTAATATTCTGCTAGCAAGAGCAATGATAAAAACATTAGTTCTCTCTGAAATCTTTTCTAATATATTATACGTTTTATTGACTGTTATTTTTGTTCATTATTTTGGATTGATCGGTGCTTCTATTAGCTTTTCGATCAATCATGTAATTTATTTTTTTGTGATGTTATATATCACCTTAAAATGTATAAAAAAAAGTTATTTTCAGTTTCAAATTTAATGAAAATGAAGGATAAATATGTTTGAAGATAATAATTTTAATTATGAATGGAATGAAAATTTAACAGAAAGTGAATGGGATAAATTTTTGTCTCAACTAAATGGCCATCCTCTTCAATCAGCAAAATGGGGCAATTCAAGGCATCTTGCTAACAAAATAAATGATTATCGGTGGGCCGCGTTTAAAAATAATGCGCCGGTTTTTATTGCGCGTTTTGAGGAAAGACGTGTCTTTAAATTTTTTAAAATTGCTTGGGTTCCTAAAGGGCCGATTGTGGCTGATGATGAAAATGAATCAGTTTTGTATAAACAATTTTTAAACCGCTTAAAAAATCAAGGATATTTCCTTTGCGCTGTTAATCCATGGAAGCAAGTTGAAATTATAGATGATAAATATTCTGCTTTTTATACAATTTGGATAGATTTAACACTTAAAAAAGACAAATTATGGGAAGGATTACATAAGCAATGTAGAAATGATATTAAACGGGCAAAAAAAAATGGTGTTTTAGTTGAAAAATCAAAATCAATAGAAGATCTAAACAAATTTTACAAGATGTGCGAACTAATTAGCAAATATAAAGGGTTTAGTTTGCGTAGTTCAAAACAACTCATGTTAAATTTATTCACGAATAATGATGAATATGTTGAATCAACTCTTTTCCTTGCAAAGCATGACAGTAATATTTGTGGCGGAGCATTTATTCTAAGATGTGGCAAAAACATCCATTATTTTTGGGGTGCAGTTAATCGTCAATATTCACATCTTTGTATCGGGGAATTGCTGCAATGGGAAATTGTAGAATGGGCATCAAGCTGTGGCTTAACTAAATATGATTTGGAAGGACTATCTTCAAATCAAAATGGCGGCGTTGATAAATTTAAGAAAAAGTTTGGCGGAACAGTTATTGCGTATTCTAATATACAAATTTATTCATTATATATGGGGCGTAAATTTATTTCATGGCTCATAAAAAAATATTTATCCTTTCAGCATAAAAATAATTAATGATTTGGTTTTTTTGAATTTCCAAAAGCAGTTAAAAATTTCATTAATTTAAGAGGTTAAATAAATGCTAAAAAAAAGATTGGTATATGAACTTCCATATTTTGTATTAGCTAGCATAATTATAGCTTTTCTCTTTACTCATCATCCAAACTTAGAATATGATGTTGATCCTTCTTATTTGCAATTTGGTCCAATTAGACCCCCTCTTTATCCTCTATTTATTTGGTTATTTCATTGGGCTGGATCTTATCAATTTATATTTATTATGTGGATACAAGGTGCTTTACTGTTTGCAAGTTTGTTATACACTAGATTTTGGCTCGAAAAAAACTTACAACTATCCGGTTTTCCAATTTTTCTGATTTGCTTATTCATTATATTAACTATTGGGCTACATTTTCAGATATGGTTCATTCAATCTGAAGGCTTATCTTTTCCATTTTTCATTGTGACATTTTTTTTGCTAGTTGAGTGTTTTCATCAATTTAATCTTAAAAAAA
>Ga0155583_106_pt1 | contig 18729 bp, 19 predicted proteins | sample RifCSPhighO2_12_FD_107240 | JGI IMG/M metagenome (GOLD analysis project Ga0155583, IMG submission 107240) | Gammaproteobacteria bacterium RIFCSPHIGHO2_12_FULL_38_14 | reverse complement strand
AGTGATGGCACCCCTTTACATCATGCGGATGTTGTGATTGCTGCGATTACAAGCTGCACAAATACCTCCAATCCCAATGTTCTCATGGCAGCTGGTCTTGTTGCAAAGAAAGCAGTGGAGCGAGGGTTAAAACCCAAACCGTGGGTAAAAACGTCACTCGCACCGGGTTCGCAAGTGGTCACTCAATATTTAAAACAATCAGGATTACAAACTTACCTTGATCAACTCGGATTTGATTTGGTGGGCTATGGCTGTACAACTTGTATTGGTAATTCAGGCCCGCTGCCTGATCCCATTGCAGATACAATTACTGAACATGACTTAATCGTTTCAGCCGTATTATCCGGAAATCGTAATTTTGAAGGACGCATTCATCCACAAGTGAAAGCTAACTGGCTTGCATCGCCTCCACTTGTTGTGATTTTTGCATTAGCAGGCACAACCGCAATTGATTTAACCACCGATCCCATTACGCATGATACAAACGGTCAACCTGTCTACTTACGCGATCTTTGGCCAACGAATGCAGAAGTTGCAAAAGAAGCAGCAAAAGTAAGCAGCACGATGTTTCATGAACAATATGCTGATGTATTTACAGGAAGTCATGATTGGCAATCGATGGATATTCCCAGTGGAGAAACGTATACATGGCAACAGGATTCTACTTATATCCAACATCCACCTTTTTTTGCAGATATGGGAAAACACCCTGAAGAAATCAAACCCATTCAACATGCACGCATGCTTGCATTACTTGGGGACAGTATTACAACAGACCACATCTCTCCTGCTGGTTCTATTAAACCAGACAGCCCCGCTGGAAAATATTTACAATCAAAAGGTGTAGCCATAAAAGATTTTAATTCATATGGCGCAAGACGCGGCAATCATGAAGTCATGATGCGTGGTACATTTGCAAATATTCGCATTAAAAATGAAATGGCAGAAGGTAAAGAAGGTGGTTTTACAAAACATTATCCAAGTGGTGAGATCATGACTATTTACGATGCTGCCGTGCGGTATCAACAAGAAAAAGTACCCTTAATGATAGTGGCTGGAAAAGAATATGGTACCGGTTCATCTCGTGATTGGGCGGCCAAAGGGCCTAAACTATTGGGTGTTGTTGCAGTAATCGCTGAAAGTTTTGAGCGTATTCATCGTTCAAATTTAATTGGGATGGGTATTCTTCCTTTGCAATTCAATAATGGAACCACGCGCAAAACATTAAATTTAACCGGCGCTGAAATCATTGATATTCCAGAGTTAAGCGATGATTTAAAACATGGCGGCGAAATGAAAGTAACCATCCAATATGCTGATGGTAAAAAAACAGAGGTTTCACTCATCAATCGTATCGATACTCAAAATGAAGTTGAATACTATCGCCAAGGTGGGATTTTGCAGTATGTGTTGCGGAATATGTTGAAAGAGTAAAATTTAGGGTTATTTTATATTTGATCGTGAGCAAAAGGCGGCTGGCTTCAGCACTGCGCTAAACAGGGTATATGCAGAATGAAAGGCTTTTGCAAGCTGTTCTTCGTGAATTTAAAGAAGACTAAGCCGCTAATGTGTTCTTAAGTATTTTTTAAGAATATATAAAGTATAATGCCACTTTACTACTTCTTGATAATAATTGAAAAAAACAATAAATGAATACTCGCACACAAACAAATATTGTAGGTTACGTGGCTGGTACATTACGCCTTATCAGTTAAAAAAATAATATTTAGCAGGAAATAACGTGTAGGTGTGAAGATAATTTAAAGTGAAGCGAGAGAGGGGTAATAGAGATCCATCATAGGTCAAATAGCTAACACTTGCCGTAATCCATCATCAATCAAACTCATCTCGTGAGCAGATAATTCACCCTCATATCGGATAAATCTTTTTTTATCCAACGCGCGAATTTGATCTATGACTGCACATACGTTTGCATTATTGAGATAGACTTTGATACTCATTGGGGGCTTTTCCGGTGCTTTTGTTGACAAGGGTATTGCAATAACGGTACTCCGTGCCTTATTGATTGGAGTAGCCCCAATTAAAACCCAAGACCGCGTTTTCTTCTGCTCGCTTCCCTGTGTTCCATGTTCTTCAACTAAATAAACATCGCCTCGCTGAAATTGCAGAGAAGGATTAGACATCTTTCAAACCATCCTCGCTAAACTCACTATCCCAAGCTGCCATTTCTGTTTTTAAAGCTGTGCTTTCCTCAAGCTCTTTAGCACAGGAATAGAGTTTTTGCTCGCGTTTGATAATTTCATTTTCCAACAGCACAGCCAATACCCGACTACGTTCTCTCGGCGGAATAGTCGCTTTCATTCTAGTCACCAACTTATCTGGAAACGAAAACATGACTTTTGCTGTCATAACACACCTTTATTTATATAGTCTATATTATAGATTATAGATAAAATATGATATATTGTCTATTGTTTACTTGAAAACTATCTTATTGTTTATTATGGGATTTTAATTATTCATTTGAACCAGTCGAAGTTTTCGACCACTTCATTTTCTCTTGTTTATTGAGATCAAATAATTTTCAAGAAGCACGAGTTTCAAGTTTTTTTAACAATCCATGACGATATTTTCTTGTTTTAGCATCTCTTTCCTCAAGCACGGCATTCACATTTTCTAAAAATGCTGCATTAGCAACTATTTCCTCTTCTTTTATTAATTTATTCTTAAAAAGCCATTCTGTAATTTCCCTCCATTTCCAGAGAGGTGATTTATCAGCTAATTTCATTGCAGGTTTAGGGAATGATTTTCTTCTTTCTCCTTTTATCCATAACGAAACTGCTTGTCGTTTCATTTCAAGCCGCTTTGCAACTTCAGATTCGGTTACCAAATCTTCAGGAGCAACGTGGGATACAGTTGCACCGATAGGTGCAGATTCGACATCTTTAATAGCGGATATTACAGCTTGCTCTAGTGATGGGGCGGCTCGATCAAAGTCCAAATAGACAGCACCGTTTCTAAAATTAATTAATGCATCATCACAACCCACTTCGTATAGACCATCTTCAAGCCCCAGCGTATTTTCATCAACATGCTTGAGTACAAGTGTAAATTGATATGTTTTAGGTAATTTTTTCATACTCATCGTTCCTCATCATGCGAGCAGGCATTAACACGTTTGCAAATTTGTTTAGCATGCATGTCAGGACTTCTGGGCGTTGACCATATCGACATTCCACAGCCTTCCCGACTTGGTAAAGGGCAAAGTAACCGTCCCCACGCATGGGCTGAGCTACCTGCCTTTTTATAACGCCACCCTTTGCTTTCAGCATATTTAATAGCCTTTTCAATATCTTTATTCGGGTGGATTTTTCTTTTTGTCATAATCTTCCAGATGCTCCATCGTATAATAATCTGTTGACAAATGTCAACAGATTATCGGGGTTGAAAATTTATTTTGATCAGACTGTAGCAAATTGTTTAGCGGGAATTTCTGCTGATGTATTTCTATCGTATTTTTCTTTTATTTTTCACTATACTTCCACGTTGTTCCAGTTGGACCATCTTCAATCATCACTGACATTTTCGTGAGTTCATCACGGATGCGATCAGCCTCCGCCCAGTTTTTTTGACTACGTGCGAGGTTACGCGCTGCGATGAGTTGCTCGATTTTTTCAACGTTAGCCTCTGTGCCCGATTGAAAAAAACCATCAGGATCTTGCTGCAAAATGCCAAGTACCCCGCCCAACTTTTTTAATAATGCACCATGTTCTGCTGCTTGATTGACATCTTTTTCTCTTAAACGTTGAACTTCATGTGCCAATTCAAACAATACAGATAACGCAACTGGAACGTTAAAATCATCGTCCATTGCATCAATAAATTGCTTTTCATAAGACGAAGCGGATACAGGATTGACATCTTGTGGCAAAAAGCGAAGTGCCGTATAGAACCTTGATAAAGATTGTTTGGATTGCAAAAGGACTTGGTCGGTATAAACAACAGGACTGCGATAATGACTTGCTATGAGTAAATAGCGCAGCGTTTCAGCGCTATATTCAGCAAGTGCATCACGAATTGTCACAAAATTGCCAAGTGATTTTGACATTTTTTCTTTGCCGATTTGCAAAAATCCACCATGCATCCATACGCTCGCAAACGCTTGATGGGTTGCAGCACACGATTGCGCAATTTCATTTTCATGATGCGGAAAAATTAAATCACGTCCACCACCATGAATATCAAAATGCGGTGAAAGTAAATCAATCGCCATCGCCGAACATTCGATATGCCAACCTGGACGGCCGTCACCCCAAGGAGAACTCCATGCAGGCTCGTCAGGTTTTGACATTTTCCATAATACAAAATCCAGTGGATCGCGCTTTACATCAGCCACTTCAACACGCGCACCACTTTCTAATGACTCAAGATCATGATGCGAAAGACGACCATACTCTTTATATTTACGCACTTCAAAATACACATCCCCATTACTTGCGATATACGCTGAACCATTTGCAAGAAGTGTTTCGATCAATGCAATCATCTTTGGAATATAGTCAGTCGCACGCGGTTCATGATGTGGTTTCACTAAAGAAAGCGCATCAAAATCTTCATGCATGGCATCAATCATACGTTGCGTTAATGATGCATACGATTCATGCTGTTCATTTGCACGCTTGATAATTTTGTCATCGATATCAGTAATATTACGTACATAATTCACTTGATAACCACGAAATTGTAAATATCTGACCACCACATCGAATGAAACATAAGTACGCGCATGTCCAATATGACAATAATCATAGACTGTCACACCACAAACATAGAGACCCACTCGATCTGCAACACGTGGCTTAAAAACTTCTTTTTGACCCGTTAAAGTATTATATATTTGCAGCATGTTTGATGATCTTATTGATTAATTAAGTGCACAGCATGACCTAAGCGATGTTTCAATTTAACTTCGCCAAGCAATGTCGCGATGAGTGCAAGCTCTGGTCCATGTTCTTTACCGGTTAATGCAATACGTAATGGCATAAATAATTTTTTTCCACTGACCCCTAACGTTTGTTTCATTTCTTTTAAGACACGATCAAAATCAGTGCCATATTGATCGACAGCAAGCCCTGCTTCCACAAAAAATTGTTCGCCTGCTTCACGTAAAATATGAAGGTATGCTGGCTCAATCGGTGCTAATTCATGAAAAAAAATCTTTGCCCATTGCAATGCATCACGCGGAAATTCAATATTTGATTTCACAATATCTACAAAAAGCAGACGCTTATCCTCAGGCACTTGATTTAAATTTTCTTCCCCTATCCAACGACAAAGATCAAGTGTGTCCATTGATTGAACCGCCATTTTTTGCCAAAACATGAGCTGCGCAACATCGAAACGCGCTGGCGATTTGCTTAATTTATCAAGATGAAAATGCTTTGCCAGTTCATCAAAAGATAATAACGTTTGTACATCAGCAGTATGGCCAAGATGCGCTAAATAATTAATGACAGCAAGGGGGAGATAACCTTGGCGATGCATATCATCCACGCTATAACTACCATGACGTTTTGATAAAGGCGCGCCATCATCACCTAAAATTAAAGATAAATGCCCATACTGCGGTTCGTGAAGTTTAAGTGCACGAAGCAACATCAGTTGGCGCGGCGTATTCGCAAGATGATCTTCACCACGCAAAACATGGGTTACTTGCATCAATGCATCATCAATCGCATTTGAAAACAAAAATGGAAAAGTGCCATCTGCACGACGAATAATAAAATCGCCAATATGCTGGTTAATAAAACGTTGAGGCCCTTTCACGATATCAACAAACTCAATGGCAGCATCTTGTTGAATGATAAAACGCCATGCTGGTTTTTTTCCTGCAGCAAGATGAGTGGCTTTTGCTTCGTCTGACAAATGACGACAGGTTCCGAGATATCGCGGTGGTTGACCTTGTGCAAGCTGCATTTTTCGAGCAAGCAAAAGCTCTTGGTCCGTACAAAAACAAGGATAAACTAAGCCATCATGCTCTAATTTTTCATAATAAGTTGTATATAAATCAGCACGCTCGCTCTGCCTATAAGGACCAAACGAACCATCCACACCCGGACCTTCTTGCCAATTAATATCCAACCAATGAAGGTCTTGTTGCAGTGATTCAATATATTGTTCTTGTGATCTAGAAAGATCTGTGTCTTCAATTCTTAAAATGAAAACACCATTATTTTTTTTTGCAAATAGTGCGCTAAATAATGCAGCACGTGCATTTCCAAGATGAATATTTCCGGTTGGGCTGGGAGAAAAACGAGTACGCACCGTCATATTAGACGACCTCTTCTTGCATTTCTAATGGAGAAACGGCGGTAATATTCGGTGCTTTATTTTGTGTTTCCAAAATACGACGGATCACAAATCGTGGACGTTTTCTCACCTCTTGATAGATTCGCCCGACATATTCACCAACAATTCCTAAACCTAATATCACCATACCGATTAAAAAAAATAAAATCGCAAAAAGCGTAAATACACCTTCTACTTCAGGGCCCACGATTAAGCGTCGTAAAAATAAAAATACAACAAAAAGAAAACTAGCTAAAGAAATGAAGATCCCTATCATCGTAAAAACTTGTAAGGGAAAAATTGAAAACCCAGTGATTAAATCAAAGTTATAACGAATTAATTTATAAAAATTATAATTTGATGTTCCAGCAGCTCGTTCTGCATGAGCAACCCCTACTTCCGTAGGATGTGCAGCGTAAGTTAGTGCGAGCGCTGGAATAAAGGTTGTGCTTTCTTCCGTTGCAATCATCAAGTCCACCACATTGCGGTGATAGGCCCTTAACATGCAACCTTCATCTTTCATTTTTAATTGCGGTATCATTTTCGCACGAATTTTATTGTGCCATTTAGAAACTTGCAGGCGCCACCATTTATCTTGTCTATTCTCACGGTACGTGTTAACGACATCGTGTCCGCGTTCAATAGCTGCCACTAATTTACCAATTTCTTCTGGCGGATTTTGTAAATCTGCATCCATTGTGATCATGATTTCACCACGAGAATGTTCAAGGCCCGCCATGATGGCCATATGCTGACCAAAATTACCGCTAAATTCTATGATTCTAATTTGCTCTGGGCGCCTTTTGTGAAGTTCGCTCAAAATTTGAGCGGAACGATCTTGACTCCCATCATTGGTTAAAATAATTTCAAATGTTTTTCCTAGCTGATCTAAAGCGCGTGTTAAACGTGAATATAACTCTTCAAGCACTGCTTCTTCATTATGAACAGGAATTACTACACTAATGTAAGGTGTTGTTGTCATATTTTAAAACCTTGTTCCATGTTAATTGGGTTGGAATTATATAATGACTGAGGAGAACGTGCCATCCCCGTGGAGGCAGTCCATTCAGGATAGATTCCCGCTTTCGCAGAAATCACACAACAATATGTAGCCCATATGTCACTCGCATCAGAATTATTACAGTCATGAATGACGGATGATTGCATAAATCATGCACCTTTGTAATGGGGCGACCTTATTGTTCTTATGATCCCTACTTTTTTCATCATTTATAAATTATGATACACGCATGGACAAACGAACGATTCGGAAAATTTTTTTGCGCTTTAGAAAAGCCAATCCAAATCCAACAACAGAATTGGTTTACCATAGCCATTTCGAATTACTTATTGCGGTGATCCTTTCCGCTCAAGCAACTGATAAATCAGTGAATCAAGCAACGGCAAAATTATTTCAAATTGCAAATACACCTGAAAAAATATCAAAACTTGGTGAAAGAAATTTAAAATCCTATCTCAAAACAATTGGCTTATATAAAAATAAAACAAAATACATCATAGCCACCTGCAAGTTACTCATTGAAAAATTCAATGGTGAAGTACCTGATACAAGAGAAGCGCTGGAATCTTTACCTGGCGTTGGCAGAAAAACAGCTAATGTGATTTTAAACACCTGCTTTAAAAAACCTGTTATTGCTGTGGATACGCATATTTTCAGAGTAGCAAACCGCATTGGGCTTGCAAAAGGTAAAACCCCATTAACTATTGAAGAACAATTGATGGAGAAGATTCCCAAGCCATTTATCCACGATGCCCATCATTGGCTTATCTTACACGGCCGTTATGTATGTGTTGCTCGCAAACCGCATTGCCCATCTTGCTTAATTCGTGATCTTTGTGAGTATCCCGATAAAACGCAATGAAAAATCACCGTACCGTCCCTGGCACAATGATAAAATTGTTTTAATTAAAAATAGTAATCAAACAAGAAGGTAATCGCATTATTTGGTTGACCCGAACCAACACATGCCGCTGCAACACAGGTACCAACAGGCGATTGTGCGCCAACCGGCCCATTTGCCGTATCACTTGCTGCATAATTCACATCATGACGCAATTCAAGACTTTGCAGTGTATTTCTCCACAACGAGGTGTTGAATACAACAGAATAACGGTTAGTCGGCAAATCTAATGCTAAAGCTTGTGTTGTACGAGCATAGCCTATACCCACAGAGCTTGGCCTATCACCCAAAATATAAAATGAATATGCAAGCTGGGTATCAAGTGCCGTTGGTTTTGCACCACGATTGTTGTAGGTCATATCATTTGGATTAAATCGTGTCGAAGCCGTGACATATTCACCAAGCAAATTATAGTGATTAAAGAAACTAACTGAGCCATGAACATCATAAGCTGGCACACGATGTGTAATGGTTTCATAACTAGCAAAATTGGTTCCAAGTTGCATACCGCCTGAATCTGCAAGATTGGTGATCACACCAGCGCCAACATCTACCTGATAACTATCGCGATTGATGCGATATCCAACATTCAAGCCACCATTATTAACTTGATTCGGCAAGCGGGTTTCGCCTTTGTATCCATAAATTGCAGTATAAAATGCATTGTGTTCATCTTGTTGTTGAATACCTAGCGTGATTGCACGTTCTTTGGTACGAGCCAAGAGTTTTGTTACAACATCTGTAACTAACAAAGATGAATACACACCAAATGGCACGTAATATTGACCTAGAGTTGCATAATAGGGTGAAACGTTGAAATCACCGAGTGTGATAAACGCTTTATTGATGAATACACGTGAAGCATACGAACGATAATTATTAGTTGCAGTAGAATTATTTGAAGTCAAGCCCGTTAAGCCATTATCGTAGGTGAATTCAATAAAACCTAAAGTCCAATCACTTGGCCCCATAAAGAAAGCATCTAAGCTGACATTTGTGACATCGATATCCGATGTATTACTACCACCCCCAACGTCCGTATAGTTGACTTCGCCTTCTACTACACCACTGAACAAAAGATGGGTGTGTTTAAAATCGGAAGAATCAATTTGATAATCTGCTAACTGATGCATAATTGATTTACGTAAATCGAGAAGTTGTACATCTGTATTAACACTTGGGCTATTAATGATTAATTCAGATCCCATATATTGAATGGGAACACCAACATAAGGGCCCGTGGTAACCAATGCTTTACCTGGCGCATCAGGATCAAAAGGTGAATACAAGTCATGCTGTGTTACAACAGTTCCACTCTTTTCATGCGCTGCTTCTTTTTTTTGCAAAAATGCAATGCGTTGCTGAACGCTTGTTTGTGGATTTGCTTTTTTACGTTGATGTCGTATTTGTGGAGTATGTGCAACAGTAGATTCTTCTTGTGATGAATGCTTGACGATTTGCACTGCATTGGATTGATCCGTATGTTGCACAGTGTTGCTTGTTGTATCTGCAAAAGCAGGTACCGCAATACAACCGGAAAGATACAGCGCGATCAACAGGGGGTTGAGCCTAACTTTCATAAATATAATCCTTATGTTTACTGTTTTTTAAACATCTGTTTACCCTGCATTCAACGTACAGTGAAAGTCACAATATGTGAAATATAGGGAGGGCGGATGTTTAGACGTGAAAATTTTAGACGGCTAAGTTAACAAAATCACTACAATAAAACAAGTAAAAAATAAACATTTGTTGCTATACCCCTTTCATCTCCAGTAAAATTTGCATTCTTAGAGAGGTGATCAAATGATCAGCATCAAAAAAGGCTTCATGGCACTTTGTTTTGGAACAACAGCAGTTTTATCTGGCATGTTGCTTGCGCTTGCTTTTGCGCCTTATAACATTTTCCCTTTTGCAATTATTGCGCCAGCTATCCTTTTATTTCTTTGGTTACGCAGTTCTCGTTTTGGTGCATTTGTATTCGGCTTTTTATTCGGATGTGGATTGTTTGGTGCCGGCGTTTACTGGGTTTATCATAGTATCCATGTATTTGGTGGTGTGCCTGCTTTACCAGCATTCGGGATTACCGCTTTATTTATTGCAATACTTTCACTTTTCCCAGCAGCTACAGGTTATTTTTTAAATCGTTTTTTCCCTTATCAAACACCAAGCAAATTACTTTGTGCTTTTCCGGCATTATGGGTTTTCAGTGAATGGCTGCGAAGCCTATTGTGTACCGGTTTTCCTTGGTTATTTATTGGCTATAGTCAAATCAACTCGCCGCTTAAAGGGCTTGCACCTATTTTAAGTGTATACGGTGTGTCTTTTGCTGCATTATTATCCAGTGCATTAATTGTAAATGCTATTATTGAGCTCAGACAAAAAAACTATAAAACAGCTTATTTACAGTTATTTATATTTGCTAGTGTCTGGATAGGCAGCAGTGCTCTCATGCTGGTTCCCTGGACCCAACCTTCCGGAAAACCGCTCTCTATCAGCTTAGTACAAGGGGATATCCCGCAAGATTTAAAATGGTCCCCTGAACATTTACAACTTTCGTTTGATCGATACCAAAAATTAACTGAACCCTTATGGGGAAAACATCAGCTCATTATTTGGCCGGAAGCCGCTATCCCTGTGCCCTTACAAAATATAGAAGGCTTCATTGAAATGCTTGATCAAAAAGCAAAACAAAATCATACGCATTTAATGCTAGGCATTCCCATTCAAGCTGATTCAGGTGGTTACTATAATGCACTCATCACACTTGGAAATGAAAAATCAATGTATCTTAAACAGCATCTTGTACCATTTGGTGAATATACACCGTCCATACGCTACCTTGATTTTATCATCAAAAAAATGAATATTCCGATGGCTATGATGACCCCAGGCGGATATCATCAAAAATTAATGCGCATGAATAGCCTGAATATTTTGCCTTCTGTTTGTTATGAAATTGCTTTTCCAGAATTGATGCGTGTTAAAGACGATAAAATAAATTTCTTGTTAACCGTAACAAACGATGCCTGGTTTGGCGACACTTCAGCAAAAGCGCAGCATTTACAAATGGCCATGATGAGAGCAATGGAGCAAAAACGACCTGTGGTATTTGTCAGTAACGATGGCATCACAGCTGTTATTTCACCAAATGGACAAATTGCAGCAAGTGCACCCCCTAGCCAACCTTATGTGTTAAATACAACGGTACAAGGGATGTCAGGATTAACACCGTGGATGAGATATGGTACAAATCCCATTTTTACTATTCTCATTTTACTTTGCATTATTAGCTTGAAAGATCAGGCAGAATATAAAAAGAACACCCTCTTACCGGCGCCTGCAGCAAGCTGTGGTAAAGAACAACTAAAAATAAGCGATTAAAATACATGGAAAAACAATATCTTCCGCAGCAAATTGAAACCACAGTACAAGCTTACTGGCATGAAAAGAATTGTTTTCGCGTCGTTGAAGATGTCAGCAAAGAAAAATTTTATTGTCTCTCCATGATGCCTTATCCAAGCGGTCATTTGCATGTTGGGCATGTTCGCAATTACACCATTGGTGATGTGATTGCCCGCTACCAACGCATGCTCGGCAAAAATGTTTTACAGCCCATGAGTTGGGACGCCTTTGGCTTACCTGCTGAAAATGCAGCAATCAAACATCATGTTTCACCTGCCGAATGGACACGAAAAAATATAGACCGTCTCCGCGAACAAATGATTCGGTTAGGTTTTGCTTACGATTTCAGTCGTGAATTTGCAACCTGTGACCCTGAATATTATCGTTTCGAACAATGGTTTTTTTTGCAATTATATAAGAAAGGTTTAGTTTACCGAAAAAAATCAGAAGTAAACTGGGACCCTGTCGATGAAACGGTGTTGGCCAATGAACAAGTCATCAATGGCCGTGGTTGGCGTTCTGGTGCATTAGTTGAACGACGTGAAATTCCACAATGGTTTTTAAAAATTACGGATTATGCAGAAGAATTATTAAACGACTTGGATAAGCTTACTCATTGGCCAGAACAGGTCAAAACCATGCAGCGGAATTGGATAGGACGCTCTCAAGGTGTTGATATTGTTTTCACCATTGATGATCAGCATGAGCCACTGACCATCTTTACAACACGGTCTGACACCCTATTTGGCGTGACCTTTCTTGCACTAGCCCCCACACATCCACTCTGCAAAGAATATGCAAAACATAATCCCGCCTTACAGCAATTTATCCAAGAATGCCGCAATATTAAGGTTGCTGAAGCGGAGATGGCAACCCTTGAAAAACGCGGCATGCCACTTGGACTCTCCGCAATCCATCCGCTAACGGGTAAACCAATTCCACTTTGGGTCGCCAATTTTGTCTTGATGGAGTATGGATCCGGTGCACTCATGGCAGTCCCCGCACATGATGAACGTGATTTTGAGTTTGCAATGCAATATCACTTACCGATTAAACAAGTGGTTACCCCTCAAGATGGTGGTCACTGGGATTTCAGTCGTCATGCATTGACCGACCTCGGCACATTAATTGATTCAGGGCCATTTACTGGTCTTCCCTCTGAAAAAGCCCAAGAAGCAATAGCAGATCAACTGGAATCTCAAGAGTCTGGCAAACGAAGAATCCACTTCCGTTTACGCGATTGGAGTATTTCAAGGCAGCGTTATTGGGGTGCACCTATTCCTATTATTTATTGCCAAAGCTGTGGCGCAGTCCCTGTTCCAGAAAAAGATTTACCTGTTTTACTGCCAGAAAACGTAGCGTTTAAAGGTGCTATTTCACCTTTAAAATCCATACCTGAATTTGTTGAAACCACTTGCCCACTTTGTCATGAACCCGCAATACGTGAGACGGATACCTTCGATACCTTTGTCGAATCATCCTGGTACTACGCTCGGCTTGCGTGCAAAAAACAGCATCAAGCGATGCTGGATGGACGCGCTAATTATTGGTTGCCCGTTGACCAATACATTGGTGGGATAGAACATGCCGTTTTACACTTACTTTATGCTCGATTTTTTCATAAGTTAATGCGGGATGAAGGATTATTGAATAGCGATGAACCTTTCACCCGCTTACTCACCCAAGGCATGGTTTTGAATAAAGGCGTCAAAATGTCAAAGTCCAAAGACAACGTTGTTGACCCTGACCCTTTGATCGAACGTTATGGCGCAGATACAGTCAGGCTCTTCATGATGTTTGCAGCTCCTCCCGAGCAAAATTTAGAATGGTCAGATAGTGGGGTTGAAGGTGCCCACCGGTTTTTAAAACGTTTATGGACTTTTGCTTACGAAATCAAAACAACGCTCCAAAAACAAAATCGATTAGAGCTTTCTCATTCAATCACATCAACCGATTGGGATCATGCAGACCCTGCTCAAATGGATATTTTTCGTCAAGTTTACGATATTTTGGAACAAGCGAAATTTGATTATGAACGCCAACAATTGAATACTGTTGTATCTGGTTGCATGAAAATTTTTAATTTATTAACTGATCTTCAAGCTGCAGCACCTCAAACAATTGACGTGCGTGATATTGTGTTGCATCAAAGTTTTAGTGTTTTACTTCGTTTACTTGCACCGATTACGCCTCATATTAGCCATCAACTCTGGCAAGATTTACATTACGATGGCATGATTTTAGAAGCAAAATGGCCTAAAGGCAGCCCCATTACCTTTAAGATAGATACCATAGAGTTAGTTGTGCAAGTCAATGGTAAATTACGTGGCCATATTCGTGTCCCACAAGAAGCAAATCAACAACAGATTGAAAATGCAGTACAACAAAATCAAAAAATTCAACTTGCCTTGAGTGGAAAACCCATCAAAAAAATGATTATTGTGCCACAACGACTCGTGAACATCGTCACAGGAGATTAAATATTTGGTACGGCGATATGTGTTTTTACTTTTCGCGTGTTTATTCCTCGCAAGTTGTGGCTTTCGTCCTGCGGGCCGAATAACGCTTGCGCCACCCTTACATCGCATGTATTTACAAGCGGTAGATCCTTACAGCACGGTTGCTTATAATTTACGAAAAGATTTAGCAATGTATCATATCTCCCTTGCAGCAACGAAAGAAGAAGCAGATACCATTCTTGTGCTGGATCGTGATCAATCTTCTCAAGCATTAATTGGAATCAGCAGTACGCAACAAGTTAGTCAATATAATTTAAAAACAAGTATTCAATTTGAAATCCTTGATAAAAATGGGCGATTACTCGTCGATACTCAAACCCTTTCTGAAGAGCGCATCATGACCATTCAGTCCGATCAAATTTTAGGAGGTAGCAATGAAGCTGAACTATTCTATCAACAAATGCGCCGCAATCTTGCGATTGCCATTATCAATAGACTCGCTTCAAAAGAAATTACAAAAACGATAACAGATTCATTTTCAACTCCAAAGCAAAGCAAAATGAAATGAAATTAAACTTCACACAACTTGAATCTCATTTAGAAAAACATTTAGCGCCTATTTATGTCATCAGTGGCGATGAGCCATTTTTAAAACGAGAAGCCATTCAACTCTTGAGACAAGCGGCTAAAAAAAATCAATTTAATGAACGTATAAATTTTTCACCTGCCAGTGCTGCTCAGTGGGAAAATTTATATGATCATCTCTACAGTACTTCACTTTTTAATGAAAAACGCTTGCTTCAGCTTGATTGCCGCGAAATTCTACCTAATAAAACAGCGGGTGAAATATTCAAAACGTTTTGCGAAAAAGAAATAAACGATATCATGCTGGTAATCGATATCCCTAAACTCAATGACACGATTATCAAAAGCACATGGTATAAAGCATTAGAAAAAAAATGTGTCACCGTTCAAATTTGGCCTATCACGCGGGAACAATTACCCCAATGGATCATACAACGTGCTAAAAAATTTAAGCTTGCAATAACACGTGATGCTGTAAATTTGCTAGCCGAATCTGTTGATGGCAACATTGCAGCAGCAGCAGGAGCAATTGAAAAATTGTTATTACTCGAACAAAAAACAATTGATGAAACCTGCATGCAAGCTGTTTTAACAGATGAAAACCGATACACTGTTTTTGATTTGGTTGATGCAATGCTTGATTTAAATCCATCGCGTATGCTGCAAATTTTACGCGTTTTAAACGATAATCATACCGAACCCAGTATTATTTTATGGAGCATCGCAAGAGAATTACGCTTGCTGGCAAGCTTTGCGACTCAATTTAAAAATGGCGATTCTTACGAAATTATTTTTCAAAAAAATCGTGTTTTCATGAAAAAACAACCTTTAATTCGAAAATTTTTGAGTCAGTATACGGCACAAGATTGTTGGATTTATCTTTCAGCACTGACTGAAATTGACCGCATCATTAAAGGCGCTATGCCAGGCAATATTGAGCAACAGCTACAACTTTTTTGTTTAAGGATGATGGGGCCGCGTGTCATTCCCGCGAAGGCGGGAATCCATCCTGAATAACATAGCCAAAGCCGAATAGTGGTATAATAGTGTAATATCAGACACAACTAAAAGTAATCAACAAAAAACGAGAACGTGTATGCACCAAACTCATAAAGCTATTGGTATTTTAGGCGGCACATTCGACCCCATACACATGGGGCATTTACGCATGGCGCTTGAGCTTTATGAAGCACTTGATCTTGCTAAGGTACATCTTATTCCGTGTCATCGACCAGTCCACCGTAAATTACCCAGTGCATCGCCCAAAGACCGCCTTGAAATGGTCCGCTGCGCCGTTGCATCGGAACCTGTGCTCTATGTAGACGATAGAGAAATTCACAGAGAAACTCCTTCTTACATGATCGATACCTTACTTGAAATGCATCAAGAAATGCCCAATACCCCACTTTGTTTACTACTTGGCATTGATGCTTTTTTAGGATTTACAAGTTGGCATCGTTGGCAAGAGATATTGAATCAAGCCCATATTATCGTTGCATACAGACCCCGATATCAGTTACCCTCAACAGGTATCATCGCTGACATTGTCAAAGAACGTTTGCAGCATGAACATGCAATTATCCATGAACATTTAGCAGGAAGCATTTTGCTAAGACCGATTACCGCATTAGAAATTTCTGCAACGGACATACGAAAACAAATTGCAATGGGAAGAAACCCACGGTATTTATTACCTGATAGTGTTTACGATTATATTAAACAACATGACATATACAGCAAACCGGATTAAACCATGAAACCTGAAACTTTACGCGATCATGCTTTACATGTTTTAGAAGATTTAAAAGGGATTGATATTGTAACGATGGATGTAAGAGAACTCACTTCCATCACGGATTACATGATTATTTGCACTGGTCGTTCAAACCGCCATGTTAAAGCGATGGCTGATGAACTGGTTATCAAAGCAAAAGAATTAAAATTATCATTTATTCATAGTGAAGGTGAAAGAGAATCAGAATGGATTTTAGTCGATCTCGGCGATATCGTTGTGCATATCATGCAAGCGAATACCCGTGCTTTTTATAGTTTGGAAGATCTCTGGGAACCTATCAAACAATCTCGCGAATATCAATCTAAACCTGCCTCATGAAGTTTCGCATTCTTTCTGTTGGCCATCAAACACCAGCGTGGATACAAACTGGGATTACCGAATACATCAAAAGAATGCCTGCTTTTTGTAAAGTTGAAATGGTTGAAATTGCGCCGGTTAAAAATCCAAATCCTGAAAAATTATTAGCGCTTGAAGGAGAAAAAATGCAAGCGCAAATTAAACAAGGCCATCGTGTGATTGCACTGGATGTAAAGGGTAAAACAATCAGCACTGAGCAATTTGCTGAAGCATTTGGCCGATGGCAGCAAGAGGCAATAAACGTTGATTTTTTAATCGGCGGAGCTTTTGGGCTTTCAAATGAATGCTTAGGAAAAGCGCATGAAGTGTGGTCACTCTCTGCGCTCACATTTCCCCATATGATGGTACGGCTTATTTTAGTGGAACAGCTTTATCGCGTGTGGACGATACAGGCGAAACATCCGTATCATCACTAGCCATGCCTTTCTGTAATTTTTCTGGACGATTAGTGCTTGCCTTTTTTTTTGGTTGGATTTTGGTTTTGAGAGTGTGCAAATTGCGTTTCCGCTTCCAACCCTTGCATCTCTGCGATTGTAATTTTCCAATTTGTAAGCTCATCGATTGTTTTTGTAATCTTATCAGCCTGATCTAAGGCCTTATTTGCTTCATGAAGTGTTTGGCTACGCGCTGGAGCAAATATTCCACCAATCCCATTCAATATTTGAGAAATGACATGTACATTTTCTTTTGAATGAGATTGTTCTTCCTTTCCTGGGTGAAGTAATGGGTAAGATATGTTGCAGACCGCTGCAAGAGCTTGAATCATTCTCTCATATAAATCGGTATAAGTACCAGGAGATGCTTCAAAGTTTTCCGCCGATAAATTCTTAAACCCCTTATATGCATCTTCAAGTTCAGTTAATGCTTTATACTTTTCTGGATTTTGCTTGGCAGCATCTTTTTTACATTCAATTGTTTTTTTAATTAATTCTAAAAGATTATTTAAATTTACCTGACCCGTGTTTGTATAAACTAAATATTGATAGGTTGCTGCTTCCTTCTTTTTCTGAATTATTTGCTTGATACCATCTATACTATTTATGATGTCAGCTTGTAAATTAGCTATAGGTTGAATGGGATTCTCCACATCAATTTCAGCTTGTAAACTAGTTATAGGTTGAATGAGATCCTTTACATTATATACGTTACCATCATCATTAATACCGTATTCATCAATCTTGTGTTGCCCAAGAGGATCACCGCCCCTGATTTCTACCTTAAAATAATAATAATCTTCATCATACATATTATTTTTATCATACATATTATCATTCTTATCGTAATCTATGTTTTGTGTTGGATAAACGATGTAATCGACCCCTACCCTTGTTCTCCAACTGTCGAGTATTTCTTTTGAATTATCATCGTAAGGCAAAAACTTTTCGCCGAATAATTGGCTTAATTGCTCTATTTGATTTTGATAGCGTGTTTCCATATTGTTCTCCCCGTTTATTTTTTATATAAATCTCATATAATAATTATATACGATAATCTTTAAGAATTACTTAAATCATCATAAAATAATTCTATAATAATCAATAGAATACTATAATCAGGCGCGCAAATGTTCTCCATGAGATTTTTTTCACACAAAATACAAAGCGTAATCAAGCCCGAACTTCAAAGCCTTGTCCGTTATGCAGGGATATGGCTTACTTCAAGTACAAACGATTTATGCTATATCAATCCAAACTCGTCTCCCGATAAAAATGAACGAAAAATTGCAATTTATTGCATTCATGGTACGGGTGATCGAGTTGCTGCTTTTCAATATCTTGCGGAGAAAATGCTGCCTGATTTGCCAGAAATAATCTCAACCATCCATTTAGTTACCTTTAAAGAAAGAGGAAAAGGGATAGGCATTGATGCTTTTGCCCGTCAACTAGCAGATAAAATT
>Ga0155583_138_pt1 | contig 19566 bp, 19 predicted proteins | sample RifCSPhighO2_12_FD_107240 | JGI IMG/M metagenome (GOLD analysis project Ga0155583, IMG submission 107240) | Gammaproteobacteria bacterium RIFCSPHIGHO2_12_FULL_38_14 | reverse complement strand
TGAAGCAGGAACTACTGCGAAATCGCGAGAAAATAGCAGCCTGATTCTTTAATCAGGAATCCCCGTCATTTATGGCGGGGAGGATGTCAATGTAAAATACCATTCAATTAACGGCATTTCAGCTTGTGTATTATGTTTAATATAATCTCGAAGCTTCTTTTTTGAAATAATGCGCAATCCATTTCTCCGCATCAATGTCCATGAGCCCAATTATAGAATATATCAAATAGACATATATGTCAAGTAGATATATTCTAATGCGGCAATTCCCCATCTTCGCCATTTTACACATAACCTTCATTAATAACACGAATCATTTCGGAAACTGTTGTAACACCATTTTTCACTAATCGATATGCGTCATTTAATAATTTTTTTCCAAGTAGTGCTTGCGTAGCTTGTCGATGAAACGCATCTTGATCATTTTTTCGCAGTGATTCTGACATTGCCTCATCAAACTCTAATAATTCAAAAATACCAGTGCGGCCATGAAAACCAGTGTTACTACACAATGTGCATCCGCGACCCATTTTAAATGTCATTAAATCAATATGAAAATTTAATTTTGTTAACCACGTTTTTTCATGTTCATTTAAAATATAATCTTCTTTGCAATGATCGCAAATCAATCGAACCAAACGTTGTGCTAAAATAGCTTGAGTGGTTGATGCAATCATGTAAGATTCAATACCCAAGTCAATTAATCGATAAACAGCACTAATGGCATCGTTGGTATGCAAAGTAGATAACACTAATCGACCGGTGAGCGCTGTTCGCATTGCAATAGAACTGGTTTCGTTGTCGCGCATTTCACCCAGCAAAATAACATCGGGATCGTGACGTAAAATACCGCGCAAGATCGTTGCAAAATTTAAACCAATTTTTTCGTTCGCTTGAATTTGAGTTGCAAAAGATAAAAAATATTCAATTGGATCTTCGATTGTAATAATTTTAATAACAGGTCGATTGATTTCATTAATGGCAGCATAAAGTGTGGTGGATTTACCAGAACCTGTTGGGCCGGTTACTAAAATAATGCCATTGGGTTTATGAAATAATTCACGCATTTTTATTAATAAATCACCACTCATGCCAATATCATTTAATTGAACATGACCTTGTGTTTGTGGTAATAAACGCAATACAACCGATTCTCCAAAAGGTGTTGGCATGGTTGATAAACGCACATCGAATTTCTTGTTTTCAGAATGCATTTCAAAGCGACCATCTTGCGGCATCCTTTTTTCTGAAATATTTAAACCTGACATTAATTTTAATCGCGACACAATAGCTGGCATAATGCTGGGTTCTTTTACTATTTGTTCATGCAGCATGCCATCAATGCGTAATCGAATGCGAATTGTTTTTTCACTTGGTTCAATATGCACGTCAGAAGCATTCATTTGTGCAGCATCTCTAAAAATCGTATTTAATAAATCGACAACTGGCGCATCGACTGGATTTGCTGTAATTTCTGCTGCAATATCTTTATTGATTTCTGCCGATAATGCTTCTGCAAAACCACTGATCGCTTTTGTATGACGATAAATTAATGTAAATACATTTTCTAAATCTTGTTTTTTTACTAAAGCAAAAAAAAGTGGTTGTTTTAAAATACCGCGTAATTTATCAATCGCAATGACATCTAATGGATCCACCATGCCAATTAATAATCCGTTATCTTGTTTTTTTAGGATAATTGCACGATATAAGCGTGCGTAAGATTCTGGTAATTCTCGCGCAAGCTTCTCATCAATTTTAAAAAATCTTAAATCGTAAAATGAAATATTCAGATGTTGTGAAAAAAAATCTAGAAATTGTTTTTCAGTAATGAATCCTAAAGAAATTAAAGCTTGACCAATTTTTTCTCCACTTTTTTTTTGATGTTGAATTACTCGTTCTAATTGCGCGTTATCAATTACACCATGTGTTACTAATAATTCACCTAGTCTCACTTTGCGATCCACTGTTAGCAACCGGAAGTGGTGACAGCAACGGCACCAGTTGTGTCTGTATATGTTTCAAGACAATTAGCAATGGCAGTGGTGAAATTATAAGTTGCGACACCACCAGCATAACCTGGCGTGAATCCACTAATCGTTTGCAATGCTGTGCCAATTCCTGCCGCTAATCCCGCTGGACGTCCTGTACTGGCAATTACCGTCACCGCTATTCCATTCATGGTAATAGAGGTGGCTGTGCTACTACTTGAATTGCCTTCTGCTATATATTCTGCTTGCGCCAATGAAACTGCGCTATGAATAGCACCGGCCAATCCATTTAAAGCAGCAATACGCGCGTTAGAAGTTTGATTAATAAACCTTGGAACAGCAATGGCTGCTAAAATACCAATAATGGCGATTACCACAATCAACTCAATCATGGTAAAGCCACGTGATTTCCTGTTCATCTTAAATTCCTTTTGTCCCCACGTTTATATTTAATTGTATGGAGTTTTGTGTATATTCGCAATGCATTTGCATTATGGAAATATTTCTTGCCAAGCAGAGGCAGGCTGTGTTGCAACACCAAGTGCACTCACGCTATTGACATTAATACTGCCCAGTGTGTTTGAAACAGTCGTCCAATTACTTCCATCCCAATATAACGTTGTTGCGTTATTGCCAACCGCCCAACAACTGTTTGTGCTATAACAACTCACACCGCTTAAATTTTGATTTGTTCCAGAAGAAGTATCTTGTGACCAACTTAAACCATTCCAATGTACTAATACAGAATTGCCACCCGTTCTATTTCCAACAGCCCAACAATCATTTTTGTTAACACAAGTAATCCCAGTGTAAGTCACATCGGGTAATTTCGTGACTGAATAATCAACCCAAACAGACCCAGTCCATAGTAAAAAAGTACGTGAAACGCCAACAGCCCAACAACTACTGCTCGCGACGCACCACACACTATTTAAATTAACAGAAGGCGTAGGATTTGAAGTATCGCGTGACCAAGCAGCGCCATCCCAATGAACCATTAAATCATCACCACTGGCAGTATTACCAACCGCCCAACAATCATTGGTTGCGATGCAATACACACTGTTGTACGCAACATTTGGTATAGATGAAACAGTGGTTGTTTGCACTGTCCAATTGCTGCCGTTCCAAAAATCAAATGATCGTTGATTGCCAACCGCCCAGCAATTATTACTCGCGATACAATATACGCCGTTGTAATTAGAGTTATCGCCAGAAGCAATAGCCGTCCAATTATTGCCGTTCCAATGTAAAAATGTACCTGTTTGTCCAACAGCCCAAGCGTCCGCGTAAGATAATGCAAAAATAGAATTTAAATCTTTAGTATTGCCAGATACAGAGAAATCATTCCAAGCAAGTTCTACTGGTTTATTCCAATGAATAATACTCATGGCTTGACCATTGTTATTACCAACTGCAATTGTCATGGGTAATTGCACTGTTTCATTTAACCAACGTTTACCGCCGATTGTATTTCCTGCGGGAGATAAAGTTGGAACACCGCCTTGCGATTGCAATAAACATTGATATTGCCCAACGGGCGCACCACTGGCATGTGCAATAGCCGTTGTACCGGCAACACCTCTTTGCACATTGATAAAATTATTGCCGCTAATCGTTATATAATTTATTAATTCTTGATCAATCATGATGCGACCTCTTGCAGCATAAGTCGCCGCGTTATTCAGCGCAATAGTAGTGGTACTGGCTGAAATAGCGCCACTTAACGTGCTTGCAGTGGGTGATTGAATAGTGCCTGTTACGGTAAATGGCCCTTTTGCATTATCAAACGTAAAATTTGTTAAATTTGCATTGCCAGCTACAGTGGCGCAAGTTGTACGATTGGCAATATTGCTAATAGATAATTGATGCGCGCCGCCTTCTAAACCGGATTCTGCAATATAAAACGCTTGTTCAGAGCCTAAATGATTGGTAGTGCTTAACATATCATTGTTTACGAAATAGGTTGCCATCACGCCAATGACAGCAAAAATAGCAATTAAAACGATTGCTGCAACAATTAAAAATCCCGCTTGTGATTGTTTATATTTCATCATGAAATCACATCTCTTAAATTAAACACTGTTCTTAAGGTTATATTGGTATTATTTTGCGTGATATTGAGCGTGACAGTAATATAGCGAATATTTGCAATGGTTCCTGTTGATACACCGGCGCTATCGCTATATTTAAATAGTATAGAATTCACACCATTGGCAAGCGTTAATCCATTGCGTTGTAAATTCGTGCCGTTTAACGTATAGCTTATTATTTCGTTATTGTTGTTTGTAAAGGTGAGTTGTGTGACGCCTGCTGTTGTAATATTTCCTGTCGCGGGTATATTGCGTATATCACGTGTCATACGTGATAAAGCAAGACGTCCTTGCCAATTCACATTACTTAAATTGCGTTGTATAAAATAACTATTAAATCCTGTTTGCAACATAGGTAAAGTGATGACAGATAAAATACCGATAATCACAATCACCACAATTAATTCGATCATACTAAAACCGCAGTTTCGTTTTAACTTAAATGCATGTTGCATGATCAATATTCTGCCACCATTGTTTTTAAATTAGCACGTGAATTTTGAGGACCGGTTACTAATACATCAATGATTTTATAATTTGAATCATTGCCCACCGTATACTTACTGATTGTAGAAGAAATAGTATAACCTGCAATGCCAGGTGCTACGGTGCAAACAGGTGGGTTAATGGAACAAAGATCATAAAAGCTTTGAAATCCATTGATGCGACGTTGCCCTAAAATAATATCCATTCGCGCACTGGCTAATTCAATTGCAGTAGTTTGCGGGTTCACCAAAGATGTTTTTTGTAACGCAGTGCTGAGCGACAAAAATACACTGCTAACAGCAATGCCAATAATCACAATAAAAATAACTAATTCTATTAAACTAAAACCAACCATATTTTTTTTTATTTTGATCATTGTGCCGCCATGCTGCCAGTTTGTTGTATAATCACAATGCTGCGATTCATGCCGTTGCGTGTCAGCGTAATAGTAGCATTGGCTGTTAATGCTGTAGTTGCAGCGCCGTCAGAATAAGGAATGCCATTTTCATCAAATGCGATTAAATTATTAGGTAAATTCGTTAAACCAGAAATAGTGATATCTGTTGCGGTCGTGGTTGTATTATTACCCGTTGATGGATTAGAAACAGCGGTGCCGACGAGATCCGTTATGCTGTAATGACTAGGTAAAGTAAAGTTCACACGAAAACGCTGACCATGTGTTATAGCAAGCATTTGTGTATAACGTAGATCACTTAACAGCTGATAAGTTTGCGCATCTAAAGTCGGTGAAGTGATATGACGCGGTACGGCGATAACAGCAATGATACTCAGCAACACGATTACAACGAGCAATTCGATTAAAGTCAGTCCGTTTTGTTTTTCTATTTGTTTTTCCATACGGTATAATATTACCACATGAAAAATATATTTGGATTTACATTAGTTGAACTTATCGTTGTGTTAGTGCTGATTGCCATTGTTGCATCCATTGCTGTTCCGCGATTTATTAATTTAAATACGAGCGCTAAGCAAAATTCCACTAATGCAATTGCCGCAAGTTTAACAACGGTGAGCGCGAGCAATTTTGCGCAGCGCACTGCCAATAGCAGCGTTGGTTCTGCAATCTCAAATTGCACGCAAATGAGTGCGTTATTATCGGGTGGCTTGCCTACAGGTTACAGCATTACCTCACTTGCCGTTAGCGCCGGCGCAAGTGTAAACTGTACGTTAAATGGATTAGATTCTACAACAGCTACTTTTGTCGCGATGGGGATTGATTGAAGCGGGAAGGTTTAAAAAATTAAGGATGACATCCGTGGATTTTAATTTTCTTCGGAAAGAAAAAACATTACCTGGATTATGTAGTATTTATCTTTTGCCAAACAAATGCATTGTAACGCATGCGTTAACAGATCGAGAAACACCAACAATTACATTGCTTGAAATAGTGCCCTATCAGTTTGATTCACTCGGCGCTGTTTTGAGTAGCGTCATTAATAAAAATAAATTAGATAATGTTGTTTGCACATGGGCGTTGCACTCGGGTTATTATCAATTATTTTTACTCGACCCACCCGCTATTGCAGAAACAGAAATGTCATTCGCTTTGCGCTGGCAAATTAAAGAATTAATTAATTTTAAAGCAGAAGAAGCGGCAATCGAATATTTTGCAGTGCCAGCAGTCTTGGAAGCGAAAAAAAAGATTTATGTTGCTGCTGCAAAAATGCAAGAGCTTCAAAAAATTGCAGATATTATTTGTGATGCAGGATTGAAATTAAAATATATTGATATAGCAGAGCTTTGTCTTAGAAATATTAATGCGCTCTATGGCGATGATCAGTGTTATCTTGGATTGCTTGCTTTTGATTGTAATGCAATTGAGTTTATTATTACGCATGAAAAAAATCTTCTGTTATCTCGACGATTGTCATTTCCAGATACAATGGATCTTGCAAAATTATCAGCAGAGTGGCTCAATGAATTAACAACTGAAATAAAAAATTCATTTTCATATTGCAAAAGTCAGCAACAAAAAGAATTACCTGCAAAATTACTGGTATCCACTGCCAATGTCGAATTGATTGCGCAATTCAATCAATTATTACAAATTGAAACAGAATTATTAGAAATGCATAAAAAAATCAATTTTGAATTTATGTTACCGCAAAATGATTATACTACTTTGGATTATTTAATTGCCATTGGTAGTGTGTTACGCAAGAGTCATGATCATGCAAGAAATTAATTTTTATCAATCATTATCTAAGCCTGGTCGTTATGCAGTGAATGCAAAACAAGCCAAAATGATTCTGACTAGTTGGATTATTTTTTTAATTTTTATTGCAATTTTTCAAGGTATTTATATTGGTTTAAGACAAACCCATTTGGTTTATATGAAAAATAAAGAAAAAAAATTGACAGCGCAAATAGAAATGTTGGTGAATCAATCTCCGAAGGTAACAAAAGTGCGTGAATTAGAAAACACGATTATTGCATTTTCTGAAAATATTAATCACAAAAAAGATTTTATTCAAGAAATGGAGCGATATCACGCAGAGTTTGTCAAATTTAAACCGGCTGATTATCTCAAAGAATTAGCCGATGCTGCCACGCAACAAGTGTGGCTTTCTAAAATTAATCTGCAAAATCAAGGGCAAAAAATTCATTTAGATGGTTTTACACAAAGCTCATCTCAGCTGACGCAATTTGTTGCGCGCGTACAAAATGAGCCGAGTTATCATCATAAACCTTTTTCAACTGTGATGATTACCAGCACAAAACAAGATGAAAAAATGCCTTTTGTTCTCAGCACGGAGAATCAAAAGCCATGAGTCATTTTTTAAGTCAGTTTAGTACGCGGTTTAATAAAATCAATGAACGCAATCGTTTGATTATGGTGATCGCACTGATCCTACTGATTTTTTTTCTATGGCTATTTTTATGTTATCTTCCGTTAGCGCGCATTATTAAAAAAAATACTGAAGCGATTAATATTGTTCAAAAAAGCGTGCTCGCTTTATCGTCTTTATATACGCAATATCAATCTACTATTCGTTCACCTACTTTAAAAGCGGAGCAAAAAATTCAAGCTTTAGAAATAAAATTGGCCAATTTGCAACAACATCCTTTACTAGTTAAAAAATTAGTGACGACCTCTGACGATCTTCAAAGTGTGATGCATGCTGTTTCAACAATGGATGCAACCATGAGTTTGAATCAAATACAAAGCTTATCTACTACGTCCGTTGGTGCATCAAAAAAAATTCCATTATCCAATCAAAAAATTCTAGTCGAGTTTACTGGAAATTATTTTGAGACCATACGCTATTTAGATTATCTTGAAAATTTACCATGGTATTTATCGTTTGATAGCTTAGAGTATCAAGTGGATGCGTATCCCAATGCAAAAGTAACATTAATTTTAAATGTGTTGTGTACGCGGGATGGCGCATGATGAAAAATTATGTGGTAGTCATATTGTTTTTTTTCATTACAATCGGCTATGCTGCCACTGATCCTACGATGCCAGCAGATTGGAATCTGCAAATGCAAGCATCACGTATTCCAAAAGATATTATTTTGTCTGGTATTTTGACGAGCAATCATAAAGCGATTGCTGTGATCAATGCGAAAAACGTACGCGTAGGAGATGTTATTTCAGGTTATGAAATAACGAAAATAACGCAACATGCGGTTTATCTTAAAAACAATCATGGTAGCATTATGGTACCATTATATTCGCAGGTCAGTGTGCCCATAAAGGATTAATCAAAATGCAATGGCAAGTTAGATTGAAAAAATATTTTATTTTCTTTTTTGCCATGCTGTTGAGCACGATGCTTTCTGCATGCAAACCAGAACCGCCAAAATATCCAACTGCTGGACAACAAATTCAAAGTACATTAAATAACAGCATTAATATTGATCGTGGCTTAGCGGGCGGTGCTGTTGGCGGAATCAATCGTTCAGATCATTTCAAAAATAATGTTAAAGATTCTCTCTTGCCGCCATTGGCAGTGGATATGCCAACTGAAGTAAAACCGCAGGAAAGATTATTTAATATCACTGCAAATAATATGCCCGCTAAAAATTTCTTTTTAGGATTGGTTGCAGATACCAAGCAAAATATGTTGGTCAGTCCTGATGTGACGGGCAATATTACTTTAAATTTAAAAAACGTGACTATCGATGAAGCGTTAGATGCAGCACGCGATATGTATGGTTATCAGTATAAACAAACAGATACGGGTTACGAAATTTTATCGAAAAAAATGATGACGCAAATGTTTAATATTAATTATTTAAACATCGATCGTTCAGGATTGTCTCAAACACAATTGGTTTCAACAGATGTGAGTTCTTTAAATAGCAATAATAACAGCACAGGTACTTCTTCTTACACGACATCATCGACGCCAACGCCGACGTCACAGAATGCAACGCAAACGCAAGGTTCCAGCAGCACAGTCATCACTAAAGAGCAAAATAATTTCTGGATTAGTTTAGAGGCGACTTTAAAAACACTCGTGGGCGATAAAGACGGCAGATGGGTGATTGTCAATCCGCAAGCCAGCATTGTGATGGCGCATGCTTATCCAAGAGAATTAAATCGTATTAATGATTATCTTCAACGCATTCAAAATAATTTACATCGCGAAGTGATCATTGAAGCAAAAATTTTAGAAATTACATTAGATGATAATTATCAAGCTGGCGTCAATTGGAAAATATTAGGCGCATCACAAAACGGTATCAATGGACTCTCTTCTGCTTTTGCCAGTGACGGTCAAATGTTTACGTTATCAATGGGTAGTCAGAATAGTGATTTTAATACAGTGATTAATTTACTGGCGCAACAAGGCAATGTGCAAGTATTATCAAGCCCGCGTATTTCTGCTATTAATAATCAAGAAGCGGTGATTAAAGTAGGGAATAGTCAATTTTTTGTAACAGGCTACACGTCAAATATTACGCCAACAGCAGGGACTAATACTACATCGCAAAGCGTCGAATTAAATCCATTTTTTTCAGGTATTACGCTAGATGTAACGCCACAAATTAGTCACAATGGGAATATTACGCTTTATATTCATCCGTCGATTAGCAAAGTAACCGATCAAACTAAAACAATTCAATTGGGTAGTTCGGCAGGCGGCACGCTTTCATTGCCATTGGCTTATAGCACAATTCGAGAATCAGATAATGTAGTGCATGCACAAAACGGTCAAATTATTGTGATTGGTGGTTTAATGCAAAATGAAACAGCAGAAACTATTGCCGGCACACCCGGATTAAGCAAAGTGCCTTTTGCAGGCGCATTGGCGCGTAATACTAATCAAACTTCTGTTAAAACAGAATTAGTGATTTTATTGCGACCTATGGTGATCAAAAATACCAACACCTGGATAACACAATTAAAAAATACGCGAAATGGTTTTCAAGGTGTGCAACGTGGATTTCATTTTGGCGGATTACCTGAAGATTTTGGAACAGAAGGTGAAAAAAGATAACGTAATATGTACCAAAAACATTTTAATTTAACAGAATTGCCATTTACATTAACGCCTGATACGAATTATTTTTATAAACTGTCAGGTCATCATGCAGCATTTAACGTTTTATTATTGCATTTAAGAAATGGCGAAGGATTTATCAAAATAACCGGCAAGGTTGGCTCAGGTAAAACATTACTATGTCGCGTGTTGTTGGAACATCTTGATGATCGTTTTTTCACCGCATACATTCCCAATTCTGATTTGGAAGCACAAACATTGCGAAAGAGTGTCGCAAAAGAATTGGGAGTGGACGAGGAAAATTTTAATGATCAACATAAATTATTATTTGCAATCAATCAAAGATTAATGGAATTGCATGCGCAAGGCAGACGTGTTGTGTTAGTGATCGATGAGGCGCAAGCTCTGCCAACAGAAAGTTTGGAAACACTGCGATTGTTAGCAAATCTTGAAACAAAATCATCAAAATTATTACAAATTGTTTTATTTGGACAAACAGAATTAAACACGCGTCTTTCGCAAGGATCACTGCGACAATTAAAACAACGCATTGGTTTTTCATGTCAATTGCCGTTATTAAAATATTCTGAATTGCGGCCTTATATTCATCATCGATTGCAAGTTGCAGGATATAAAAATAAATATCCGATTTTCACAAAACCGGCGCAATGGTTTTTATTTCATAAAAGCAAAGGCGTGCCACGATTAATTAATATTTTTTGTCATAAAGCCATGATGTCCGCTTTTGGTCGCGGTAAACGCACTGTCCATTACAAAGATGTTGTGCGCGCTTATCAAGACACGGAATCTGTTTCGAGTCATAGCCCAATGGCCGTGATGATTGGATTAACATTGGCGATAACGGCTGGTATCTTTTTAGCTTATTGGAGATTTTGATGAGCTTGACAAATGATATGCTCAATAATTTAGAAAAACGTCGTTCTCTGAATGACGAAAGTGCAGTTTTATTTGGCGGACTTGAGGCAACTGCATCGAATAAATCTTATTATTTCACTTATTTTCTTTATTTTATTGCAATACTGGTTGTAATCGGCGCATTGGGAAGAGGATTTTATTTGGCATGGCAACATGCAAAATCTCCTGTGGTAAAACCCGCACCGATAATCATTAAGCCTGCGCCTGTTTATTTTCATATACCAAAACGTCAACAACCTGTTATTCCAGTTGAAACGCCCGCGCCCATTTCTATTCAAGATAAAGCGGTGTTGCTATATCAAGCTGCACTAGCATTTATTGCTCAAAATCAAACGTCCGCAGCGATAGAAAAATTGCGCGATGTGATTCAAATTGAGCCGACCTATCAAGATGCGCGCGTTGCATTAGCAACATTGTATTTAGAAAATAATTTAATCGTGGATGCAAAACAATTATTAACCGATGGTTTAGCAATTCAGCCAGATAATTTACAATTAACTTTGTTGCTCGCAAGAGCGCTAACAATGCAGGGCCATGATCATGCTGCATTGATTGCGCTTGGCAGTATTGCAGACATCGCTGGAAATAATAGCACTTATATTGAGTTACTCGCTTCTATACAAGCATCATTAGGCCATTACGCTGATGCGATTCCGTTATATCAAGCATTATTACATCAAGATCCATCCAACGACCGCTGGTTGGTTGGCTTGGCGGTTGCAGATGAACACATTGGACAAAATGCCGCTGCATTAACCGCATATCAAAAAGCCAATGCAACAGGGCAGTTACCGCTGAATCTACAAAGTTTTGTGACCGATCGTATGCGTGCGTTAGGTGGTCAATGAATACGTTTTCTTATGCAGCACGCGATAAACACGGCGCATTAATCAAAGGAAAAATGCAAGCGCATGATGCGAATTACGTTGCTGATCAATTAATAAAAGATAATTTAATTCCTATTCAAATTCGCGCTATACAAAAAATAAAATTATTTTCACGCCCCGTTTTAAATTGGACGTTACCGAACATAACGTTATTTGGAACAGCAGTCAGCAATGAAACGCTCACTATTTTTTGTCGTCAAATGTATTCGCTCACAAAAGCAGGTATACCCATTGTTTCTGCTATTCAGCGCTTATCGGAAATTACACCAAACGTTACATTAGCCACTACGCTCAAAGCTATTTTTAAAGAAATTTTGCTGGGAACATCGTTATCGAAAGCAATGCAACATTATCCAAAAATATTTTCATTGATGTTAGTGTCATTGGTAATGAGCGCGGAAGCCAACGGTCGCTTAGATGAAGCGTTTATGCAAGCGGCAAAACATTATGCATTAGAAAATATTTCTAAAAGACGCATTAAAATGGCTTTGCGTTACCCTATTTTAGTTATTATTTTTGCTTTTGTCGCAGTGATGTTGATGAATGTATTTGTTATCCCGAAATTTGCACAACTGTATTCTAGTTTTCATACACTACTGCCATTACCAACGCGCATGTTGATTGGTTTTTCAAATTTTGTGAATCGTTTTTGGTGGTTAATTGCATGTATTATTTTAATGATGGCAGTATTGATTTATTATTGTTTACATCACCCGATATTTTCCATTGCAATTGATCGAATGAAAATGCATATTCCTATTTTTGGTAGCATTATTGAACGTGTTATCATGGCGAATTTCTCCAGTAATTTGGCCATGCTATTAAAAACAGGCGTGACATTAATTGAATCTTTAAAATTAGTTGCGGATGTAGTGGATAACCGTTACGCAAAAGAAAAAATTTTGGCTATGCGAGCATTCATTGAACATGGAAAAAATTTATCGCAAGCAGCAAACGCAGTACGTTTTTTTTCTCCACTGATTTTGCAAATGCTGCAAGTAGGCGAAGAAACCGGCAATATAGATACTATGTTATTGGAAGCCAGTGAATTTTATGAGCGTGAAGTGGATTATGATATCAAACAATTGACCGATAAAATTGAACCAATTTTATTGGTGATTGTTGGTGTCATTGTATTGGTTTTAGCGCTTGGTGTGTTTTTGCCGATGTGGAATTTAGCCAATGCTGTGCATTAGATCTCTTTTTTATCACGTTTGAATTTGAGTGACATCCCCCTTAATGGCGATTGCTTGAAAAAATCAACTAATGTTTTAGCGGGTGTGGTGAGCGCCACATATTCCTCGATAGAAATCACCACCGCTCTAGGATTGCCCCGTACAGAAATAAACTGCGGGCCTTCTTTTTCAGTATTGCTAAGCAACTCACTAAAATGCGCTTTTGCATCTTGAGCCGCCCAGCGGCGTGTTGTTATCATTTGTCGCCTCTCTATAACCGGTCAGACCAGTCGGTTGAGAATAACGTATACCAGACGCAACTGCAACTTAAATGCGATAGTTGTAATTTGGTTCCATAGCTTCAATCGGTGTTAAAAAAAACCCCCAAGAGCGGGGGTTTGTTTGAGGTGTATACTTACACTGGGTTGTCACACAGAGCCTTTTCTAAACAAGTACTTCCCGTAGTATCCATCGTCCAAATAAGAAATCCGTTCTGGAGTGTTGGTTTTAATATATAAGTTTTTCCATCTAACCCACCAGCATTTGTTGCTGTTCCAGTGATTATTCCTCCTGCCTCTACCGTCACGCCTGCAATGTATCCTGTTGCAGTTAATACTTCAGGAATGCCATTACTACCATTCACACAGCCCTCAAGAGTAGGGTCAGTACTACCAGTACTTTGCGCACAAGCAGCCACAGCCGGCTTGAAAGAATCCACCGCCTGAATCACGTTTTGAAAACGTGCTTTTTTAATGTAGCTATCGTAAATTGGCATTGAAATTAACGCCAATACGGCTACTAATACCATCACCGCAAGGAATTCCAATAATGAAAAACCTGCTGTGGTTTTAGTTGAATTAAACATAAAATTACCTCTCTATTTGAATTAAGTTATTCCATTACACTCTTCAGTTCCTCTTAAGGGTATAGTTGATGAAAGTGATTTTTTCAAATCGATTTTGTAATGGCTCAAAAATCAAGCGGTTAGTTCTTACAACCATCCCCTTTGAAAAAGAAATCGGGAGCGTTTACAACCACCCCCTTTGAAAAAAGTAGCCGGGAACATTTTAAAATCACCCTTTGAAAAAGGGGGTCGGGAGCGTGAACAAAGTGAGCGCGCACCGGGGGGATTTATATATTCAAACGTACGCGTATCCGCTTGTATTAGCGGCGCATTTTATTAAAAAAATCAATCAGTTGTTATTTTATTGACATTATATTCAAATTGATTAAAAATTGCCCAGGAAAAAGACATCGTAATGGACTATAACAACACTTGTAAAGGAGTACGGATGCTTTGTTAGAACAGGAAGATTTTGATGCGAGCCGCTTTAATATTCAAAAAACTATCCAAACAGCAACAATGCGCATCACTTGGATTTGTTTTATTTTGCTCTGCCGTTGTTCTTCATAAATTATTATCATTTTACGATACAAATCAAAAAGAATGGAATGTAGAACAAGATCAGTTAGCATTATCTTCTTTTTTTCAAACAATCAGCATTGAAATAATACAAACTGGTTTGAAATATTTTTCAATGATGGCCATTGCTACTGCGCATCGAGAAAATACATTATCCTTGTTAGCCGCAACATTGTTTTCTGCTTTAGAATCGACAGCAGCAAGTGTTGTGCCAGTGATCGAAACACAACCGGGGTTTTTAAATTATACGGGGAATTTTACTAAAAAAAATGTACTCAATCCCAACACATTACGAAGTAATTTTGGTGTGCAAGCTGTTTATATTGATCAACGTGATACAAATATTTTTATGATTTGCAAATACAAATCTAGTTGCTGGGATGAAGCAGACCCAGGCTTCATCAGATTGAATATTTCTCAAAATAACGAATTAAAAAATCCATTTAATCTAGCTGCCACAGCCTATCATTTGACTAATAACTGTGGCATTGATTTATTTTCCATCAAGAATAATCGCGCTGTTTATGTTAATTATGCTGATAATGGGTGTTCACGATATCTTGAAAACAATGCAATCGAAGAGCCGCGATGCTCTATCTCTGGCATAAGACATTCTGGCAGTTCATATAAAAAACTTGTTACGCCAGAAGATATGAGTCTTGCTGTTTTTTACTATCAATACGACACAAACTACGGTATAGACATTCGCGGTATTGATACTCAAAATGGTTTGAAAGATATTTTAGGCCAGTTTACCATTGGCGTTGATGTGACAGATATGTTTTTCTGTGCGGGCAATACTTTACTGTGTGTTGCAACAGCGCAAACAATCTTAGTGCTGGATATATCCAATCCTGCTGCTATTACAATATTACGCAATATCACAACGCTCAATAATATTGAAAATATGGCATGGTCATCAGATCAGCAATCCATTTTGGTGAACTACAATAATGCAACGCTTGATAATATTACCAATCAAAATGGATTTTCTATTTTAAATAAAACAACATTTGAAGAAATGGCTCGCATTATAACGCCTTACAAAATAGTGGGAGATGGTATTATCACAACACCCGATAATCGATATGCATTTATTGCATACGATTCCTCAACGCTTTATCGATATGAAGCGGGATTTGTTGTGATGAATATCGCTAATCTTGCAAGACCTGTTGAAGTTGCCAAAGTATCCAATATCGGCACCGTTGCAACGTTTGCATTTAATCATGCCAGTACAATTATGTATGTTGCGACAGATTTAGGATTATTTGCTTATAGAATTAATATGAATACGACACGGTTAACACCAGTGCCTTTAACGTCGCAACCCGCTACGTTTGCTCCAGAAACAAATGTGCCTGTAACACCACAAACCGCACAACCCAGCATACAAACACCAGCGCCAACACCTGATGCAACTGATCCTTTTAACGTGTCACCTGAGCCCGCAGCGCCGCCTATACCCAATAATCGAACCTTAGCACCTGGAGAAACAGAAGCGCCACAACCCAATATTCAAGTTGTTACAAACAGCACTGATTATAAAATTCAATTTAATACGATCAATGTGGATTCTTTAACCGTTCAAATTCGCGTCAGACCTTATCGGCTTGGCATTGGCGAATTTATGACTGCTTTGTTACCGAGCCTTGGTGCTACTTTTGACAAAAATACCGGTACATTAATTATTACCGACAGAACACCGCTTGAAATTAATACTGCATTAGTGAATTTAAGATTTTCATTAAACGATCCTGCTTATAATCAAAGCAGTGTTGTAATCATTGCATCAACTGATGGTGGCGTTACTTTTCCATTCAGAGGAGAGGGTAATTTAAATCAGTTTGGCAGTAATGATGCGCCAGTCATTGTCAATAATACGGCGGCATTGATCAATAAAACTTTTGCATACGGCGCCACTTTTGGTATTTTCGTTAAAAATGCATTCAATGATACCGATGGTGATCCTTTAAAATATTCACAACAAGATAATTGTGCGCTCAATGGCGTGATGAATAATGGTGTTTGGACAGGGCCTTGCATAACGCAGGGTGTAACAAACTGTAACTTTACAGCAACGGATAGCTATAAAAAATCCTTGCCCGTTGAGTTTTCGGTGAATTGCCAATATTTTCCACCTGCCATTATTCAGGGTTTACTGCCTGATAAATTAATTTATAAAGCAGGACAAAGACCTGACGCACCTTTTTCAATTGACGGCGCATTTACTGGAACAGGGCAGCTAACTTATAGCGCATCTTGGGATGGATTATCTATTTTACCTAATGGATTTTCTTTTAATGCAAGACGCGGCGAATTATCTGTTTATGTTAGCGCTCTTGTAAAATACAGCATTACTTTTACCGCAACAGACAGCACAGGTGCTTTTATTAGCAAAACAATTGAAGTGGATGTGACCGATAAATCCCCTGTCGCTTCTAACATCACACTGCAAAGCATAATTGCTCCTGTTGAAAAAACAAAATTAACAATGATTCCAGTGAATATTATTACCGATCCTGACGATCCGCAGTCTTCTATGATTTATTCATTGAATCCTGTTTATAACTGGATGCAATTAGTGTTATCTCAAATTAATATTCATTTTTTGTCATTAACGATTACGCCACCACAAAATTTCTTGGGACAAATATTATTATTTTCACTTTGTGGATTTGACGGATATTTTTCTGCTTGCAGAAATTTAACATTGATTGTGCCGCCCAATGCACCACCTTACGCTAATGTCAATTTACCCAACATTACCAAAGAAACAGGGGATGATCTGGTTTATCGCATATTAAGTGATGCATTTTTAAGCCCTGGCAATTATTCATTAACTTATAATGCAAATGAATTGGATGCAGAAGGCAGAGCAATTGGCTTATCAAATTCATTCAAGTTTGATAAAGATACTTTATTTGGAAAACTCACCTCAGATGATGTTGGTATACACCGAATTATATTTATAGCAACTGATTCGTTAGGAAGCAGTGCCAATCAAATCGTTTATATTACTGTTACTCTTTCAACTTTAGAACGCATTAAATATTATTTTGAATTTTATGGAACACGGGTGGGAATACCAGTTACTGTTTTAGGAATGATTTATGGCGCTTATCAGTATTATGAAATGAGATCAGTTGTATTGAATACGCTTACGGGTTGTGGGTATATATTGAAACGGCCAAAATTTATAAAAACCAAAGAAGATGACCTTGATCGCAAGGCAATCATCGTGAATAAAGAAGGTGCGGAACTGGATTGTCAGATCAAACGCAGACAAACAATTTTTACATTGCAAATAGAATGTCTGAAAAATTTAACGCTGTATCCAGAATATTTACAACGCGTTGCAATTCAAGAGCTAGATTTTTTAAATCGCATTGTTGCAAGATTAGTTGAACCATTTTCTTATTATTGGTTTGGAAGACAAACTTTAATGCCGGTTGAAACACCTGACTGGATTCGATTTAATGATGTTACTTATCAACTAGTAGTCTATCGCGATGCAATTTTAGAAAAAAAAAGGGCTAAAAAAGTTACCGTGCAGCTTCGTGCTGCATCGGGCCGAATTTACCATGAATTAAACATTAATCCTCGCAATTTTTTTAGCAACACATCAAAAAGACATAAAAATGAACATGAAAATGAATTAGAAGAAGAGCTGTTGACAAAGGATGCGCTGGAGGAGGAGGAAGAAGAAGAAGAAGAAGAAGAACAACAGCAGAACGTGCCTTCAGCACGTAATTTTGATATGCTGTAACCGATAGTTTTTATGATAAAAACAAAAATCAAGGAGTTACTAAAAAACTTCAAAAATAATTAAAAAATGCATCGATGCTTGTTTACAAACGACTTATTTTGCACTAGGATTTCAGAAATTGAGTAATAAATTTCTTTTGTAATGGACTATACTTGATATGGATACCAAAAAAACAATTTTTTAGAGAGCAGAGTATGAGACCGAATAACAATAAGATAATAAGCATATTTGTTAATGTTGATAAATTTGTTCGCAAGATAAAGGTAATAAAAGGATCTTGCTTTCCGTACGTGGACGCAGATGTGATTAAACAAATTCACCAGCACATTGAGAAGTTGTCAAAAGAAGAGAGAAGCTCTATAAAAAATGAAGACTCTGAGCTGCAGTTGGTCTTGTTTACTAAAATTAATGAAAATATTCGTCTTTATATAGATGAAGATGATTTTCCTGATTTTTTTATTTTAGGAGAATGGATTTCTATTAGCGATTTATATATTGCTTTTGATCTAGAACAAAAGAACGGAAAATTACAGGATATCCATTGTCCTAATTATTATAAATACGCACACCCAGAATTTGAAGATATATTCGTAGATAAAGATAACAGCGTCAGCGATGATCCTAGGGATATTAGCAGAGAGCATTCTCTCGGTGACGGCACACCAGGGCATTTATCAGATCGCGAAGACGAGCAAGTGCCAGAGGTGCCAGAGGTGCCAGAGGTGCCAGAAGTGCAAGAAGTGCAAGAAGTGCAAGAAGTGCAAAAAGAAATACCAGTAAACCCATTATCGTCCACAGGTCGATATAATTATTTCCCTGCATCATCTCCTGTATTGCTTCGTACACCATCTCTTGTGTCACCTCCTAATCACGTTTCATTTTTCTCCTCCGCTTCAATACAAGCAGAAAAGAGAAACGGTCCTGTAATGTCTAATCCATTAGATGAGTATATAGCTCTGCATACTAAGAGATAAAACGCAAGGTACGAGAACTGCGCGCACAAGCAAGCGCGCAACACATTAGAAATTACAACGATGTGTTAACTGAAATTCACAGAAAAATAAATCCCCCCGGTTCGCGTTTCACTGCGTTCACGCTCCCGACCCTTTTTCAAAGGGGGTGGTCGTAAAACGCTCTCAACCACATTTTCAAAAAAACTGTAAATGGCCTACATAAATTTTAAAATTAAATGATAATGCAATTGAGGTTAAAATCTGGTTTGTTATCTGACATGCGTCAATTTCCCCATAAAAATCAATAAATTACATTTGTATAATGAATTAAGATTAAAAAATTACTTATGTATTGCAATTAAAAAGTTTTTATTTTATG
>Ga0155583_136_pt2 | contig 20286 bp, 16 predicted proteins | sample RifCSPhighO2_12_FD_107240 | JGI IMG/M metagenome (GOLD analysis project Ga0155583, IMG submission 107240) | Gammaproteobacteria bacterium RIFCSPHIGHO2_12_FULL_38_14 | reverse complement strand
TTTTCTTCAAAATGATTATTAATCTTCACTTCATTTTTTTCCTTTTTTTAGCTGATAAGCCTGCCCTACTTGCTCCTCATGCTTTTTTATCTTGTTGATCTCACGTATGCCCTTTGAAAGTATTATAGCCTTATTTAATGCATTATCTGCTGCATCAAGCGTATTACTATGTACTGGAGGGAATATTCCACCAATTAAATTCAAAGCTTGTGAAAAGAAGTGTCCATTTTCTTTTGAGTGAGATTCTTTTTCTTTCCCTTGATGAAGTAACCGATAAGATATGTTTCTGACTTGCATAAGACTCTCAATCATTTTTTTATAATGACCAGTCACAACTTCTGGAAGGTTCATGCGTGATGATTGTTTATCCTGCATAGTAATAGAAAACTCCTTATATGTCTGTTCAAGATTAACTAATGCTTCATGTTTTTTTGGGTTTTGACCTATACTTTTCTTACACTTTATTGTTTTTTGAATTAATTGTAAAAAAGCATCTAAATGATATTGACCATTTTTTGTAGTAAAGAAATATTGATAGGTTACAGTTTCTTCTTCTTTTTTTTGCTCAATTTTTTTATTAATATTCTTTTGAATTTCATCTTTTAAATCATTTATACCAGATCTGTTTAGATCATTTACATTATAAATGTTTCCAGCTTTATCCATTCCATATTCATAAACCTTGTGATATTCCCAAATAACAGGATTACCAACTTTAATTTCAACCGAAAAATAATCATTAGATTCATCATATTTATTTTTATCAAGATTCATTTTTTGCATTGGATAAACGATATAACTATCCCTGATAGCGATATTGCTTCTCCAGGTACTGATTTGATCCTCTAAATTGCTATTTTCTGAGGATAAAAACTTTTTACCAAACAGTTCTTTTAATCGAGCTTCAAGATCATAGCGTGTTTCCATATTCTTCTCCCCATTTATTTTTTATATGAATCTCATATAATAATTATATACGATAATTTTTAAGAATTACTTAAATCATCATAAAATAATTCCATAATAATCAATAGAATACTATAATCAGGTGCGCAAATGTTCTCCATGCGATTTTTTTCACACAAAATACAAAGCGTAATCAAGCCCGAACTTCAAAGCCTTGTCCGTTATGCAGGAGCATGGCTCACCTCGAGTACAAACGATTTATGCTATATCAATCCAAACTCGTCCCCTGATAAAAATGAACGCAGCATTGCAATTTATTGCATTCATGGTACGGGTGATCGTGTCTCCGCTTTTAAATATCTTGCGGAGAAAATGCTGCCTGATTTGCCAGAAATAATCTCAACCATCCATTTAGTGACCTTTAAGGAGAGAGGAAAAGGGATAGGCATTGATGATTTTGCTCGTCAATTAGCAGATAAAATTGTTACTGATCAAGTAAAAGATGTGATCTTCATCGGTCATTCAAGAGGTGCTATTGTTGCTTCATATGTTGCTGAATATCTTGCAAAACAACTAAAGATCAACGTTCATGGGGTGATCACCATTGGGGCGCCTTTTTCAGGAACTGCTCTTGCACGTTGGCCATTTACTTGGTTCTCTTTATCTGTTCAACAAATGAAAAAAGAAAGCGAGTTTCTAAAAAACCTTGTTCGCCGCATCACGTATACAACCCATCATTATCATCATATTGGCGGTGAATACGATATTGTTGTACCACCCGAGTCTTCTTACACAGAAAAATACTTAGGAAATTCAATTGTATTGAAAAACAAAGGGCACTTATCCATGATGCTTTCACCCGAATTATCAAATCATCTTATCAATTGCTTAAAAGAAACCGAGCAAAAGGTCATTCGCAAATCCCCTTTTCGTCAGCGATATGGAAAATAAATTAGGGCATGTCTTTTTAATTCGTTGGGGATGTTGAAAATAAGGCAGCAAGTAAAATATTGACTTCCATTACAGTATCATCATAGTTTGTTTTTGCTTGGCCAAGCACTTTTTGCGCATCATTTTGTAATTGCTGATTCGCATTTTTTCTGTGAAGCTCTATCACATGCGCTTTTGCATCATCAAGTGTTTCTTTTGCATCCGCCATTTTCATTTGCGCATGCAAAATGCGTTCACCAAATGCTTCAGGTGCTTCCATTTGTTCATGGCTCAGCATATCAAGTACAAAAGCAGCTTGTTTTACTATTTTACATTGCGGGTTCGAAGCATCAGATTCACATTTTTTTTGTTCTTGCTGCAAATAGCGAGGGTTTGTTACTAAGGTTTCATAGCTTACTTGTTCCTGGCAAGCTGACAGACCGAATATCATCCATAATAAAAAAAAAGATCGAAAAATCATGATTGAATTGTCTCTAATAAAGTAGATGGCATACCTGTATTGATATAGAGAGACAGAAACGGTAAAAGCACAAGCACGATACCCATGATCAATAATAAAACTACCGTACTAATCGGTACCATGAGCGGGTTACGGCGATGTTCAATATACTTAATAAAACTTGCGAAAATAAAAGATCCACCAATAACAAAACACGCTGTTTGAATAAAATCAGAAAGAACAGATAAAGGATCCAACATATTTTGCATCACACGCCCAAGCCCTAGCGATTGCACAGTGCTATCCGCTTGTACAGCTTTGTTTTCTACTGCCAAAGCAAGCATAGGTATCCAATATAAAAACAACATTCGAAAAATAATCATATCCATAGATATTTGCACTATCCCACTAAACCACTTATTATAAATGATATGAGCTCATATCCCAAATTAAACAGTCACTTACCCTTCAATGCCTACATTGCAGCCTGCCGAACGATGATACAAGATAAACGGCTTGATTTGCACAAACTCAATACTGAAATTATTCTAGATGCGAATAGCCCATTTGAAATGGTCCCGATCAACCCTCAAATCAAATGCGGTGTTTTGCTGATTCATGGGCTGTTAGATTGTCCATTTACCTTAAAAGACATTGCAACTTCATTGGTAGAACAAGGAATTTTATGCCGTGCTGTATTATTGCCAGGTCATGGCACTATTCCATCAGACCTTTTAAATGTTTCATATCATGATTGGATCGAAGCTGTTCATTATGGAATACAAACATTAAAACAACAGGTCGATCAAATTTTTCTAATCGGCTATTCAACAGGAGCTGCACTTAGCATTTATGAAGCAATAAAAGACCCAAGTATCCGAGGGCTCATTTTGCTATCTCCCGCAATCAAGGTTAATCCAGCTGTTAACTTCACCGTTGCCTATCATCAATTGCTCAGTCTATTTGGTAAAAGCAAAACATGGATCTACCATCGTCCTGAAATTAACTATGCAAAATATCGATCGATTCCTTTTCAAGCGACCTATGAATTAGAAAAATTTTTAAAAAAATTGAGAGAATATTTGAATCATCAAATGCCGCATTGTCCGACGCTCATGATTTTAAGCGAACAAGATGAAACAATTTCAAGTGAAAAAGCATTGGCCTTTTGGAATAAATCAACCCATCAACATAATAAATTATTACTCTATACAAACAAAAATAAATCATATGAAGATAAACGGATTGTTGTACGATCAGTAGCTGAGTTAGCGCTACCAATCAAACATTTTTCCCATAGTTGCTTACCTATCTCGAACACGAATATTCATTATGGTGAGCAAGGTGAGTATATAAATGCATCTCATATTTATGCCAATGGATATGTTTATGGTGCATACAATCATCTTGAATCAAATATCGATGAATGGCTTTACAAGTTAAACTTAATTCAAAAGAAAAGAAGAGAACTCACCTATAATCCTGATTTTGATTTTATGATGGATTATATTTTGGCCTTTTTGAGGGTATTTGCTGCATAAAGCTCTCCATGTCTTGTATTTCATCATCAAACGATAATAGTGGCGAAGAAATAAATTCGTTCTGTTCATTGCTTTCATCCTGTTCAATATTATAATCGTTTTCTAATATCGTATTAACAGAAAGCTCATTATTTTGGTGTGTAAATAATCCAGTTTTGTTATATCCTTGCGAGACATTCTGCGGAAGGCTAAATTCGGGATATGCAGCAGATGTTAAATCAGGTTGAAAAATTTCTTCATAAAGCTCTTTAAATTGATCATCACCTAAGTCTTTAATAAAGTTTCGAAAATCATCATTAGATTCACCATGCAACAACTGGTATTCTATATCATCTTCTCCAAAGGCTGGAGTAGGTGGATTTGCATCTGTTGAGGTAGAAGGATCTTCAATCGAAGGAATATCAGCAGAATCATCCATCCTAGCAGGATTCTCATTCTCATATGAAGAATAGTCAATTAGAGGGTCGGGATTGAATTCTTGTTCATGAGTATCAGATAAATTTACTTGAGTTAACTCTTGCTCAGCATTATCAATCGAACTTATTTGGTTTAATTCTTGTTCATCGTTATCAGTTGAATTGACTTGGTTTGAAGTAGAAGAAATATGTTCACTATTAATCGATCGTGGGAAATAATAATTTACTCGTTTGCGAGTATCTTCATCTGGATATTCCATATCAATTTTTTCTTTTAATACTTGAATAACATCTGGATGTTCAATCATCAATGAAAACAGTTCTTCAATACGCTTTCCTTCGTATTTTAAACGTTTCGTGGCAAAGCCAATGAATTTAATTCTAAGAATGAAATTTTCAATTTCTAATTCTGTAGCTTGATTAAATTCAAATCTTATCCTAATTGAAGTTTCGGTATTAGAAAGTTTAACACGAGAATGGTTACCAACAATAAATACAAGAAAATTAATTACGCCTGTTGAAATATTCTTTATTTTATTCTTTGTCGAATTAGCACAAATTTCAGCGCATTGATCACCTATTGAAAGATTATGATTACATGATGTTAAAAACCAAAGTAATGCATTAAAACTACTAACACGATTTTTACTTTTTAAATTTTTTAGATATTTTATTGCCGCATCTCTTGTTTTTATTTTTTTAACACTGCGAAACACCAGCATATTTTCACTATCCACATGATGCTGTACTTGTATCTCATCCGTTTTGTTTTTTTGGCTCAAAACAGATGAGATATTTTTGTAATGAATCGGTTGTGATAAATAATGATCAACTTTTTCATGAATAAATTCATCTGGATGGGTTTCGAAAATTTTCTCTCTCAACGCTTTAACAATATCCCCATCCTGCATTATCAAGGACAATATTGCCTGCAGTCCAAAATTTCTAGAAAAATAATCTCTTGAAAAATGAACAAAATTTAGCGCCTTAATACAATTGATGAATTGTTGCTTTATATCCACATGCTTAAATTCAAATCTCATCTTAAGCTCACTTCCATCATAAAAAAAACTGAAACGAATATCATCCCTCTGGATAAAAAATGAAAAGAATATCTTTACTCCTAATTCAATTGAATAGACATTCTTCAATTTACATTTAACACGAATTTCTGCATGATGATCGCTGATCGAAATTGTATGTATTTCAGGTTCAAAAATATTAAAGAACATACGAAAAATAATATCATGTGTTTTAGGTCGCGATGTCACTAAATAATTTAGCGCGTCTTCTCGTGTGTACAATGTGACAAAAGTGAGTTTAATCGTATTATTTTTCATTTCATCAAAATTAAAATTCTCTGCTTCAACTTCATTTTCATGAATTAAATCATCAGGAAGGTCTTCGAAAATAAGTGATGGTGATAAATATTCTTTGAGCATTTCATTGTAATTTTTTGGGTTCGTTTCAAATAATTTTTCTTTCAATGCGTTTATGACATCTTCACGTACAACCATCAGAGCTAACAAGTTTGTTGTATTTTCCATATCCTTCAAATATTTTCTTGAAAAAGGAATAAATCCTAAATCAATAAAAAATTTTTTAATCTTTTCCTTTGTAAAGGTATCATCAAATTCAAATCCCATGATCATTTTTCCGTTATAAGAGCAGCCATAACGGATAACATTCTTTCCCGCAACAAGCGGAACCAATCTCTTTACTCCTGTTGAAATCTTAGATTTTTCATCACCCCCAATGTTGTCAATATGGATTTCAGCATATTGCTCACCTATCAAAATTTTTTGATGTTTTTCTGGCGAAAAGATTTTAAAAAATATGTTAATGATGTGTCTCTGGCTAACATTTTCATTTTTTAATTTTAATATAACTTGTATAGCATCATCACGTGTCTTTAGTGGTTTGGTTAGCGTAATTGATCGATTGTTTTTATTGTTTTTATGAGTAAGATGATGCTCGGTAAGTTCACCAAGAACTGATGAAGCCTCCACACCATCATTATTAGGATTTTGTTCATCAGCATTTTTTTCGTTTGTTAAAAAATTTCTGCTAATCATACGCACTCTAGTTTTTTTTGAAATTGTATGAGTAATTTTAACACGCGAATCCTTATCATAATCTTAATCTACCTTCGTCTTTTTGAGGGTCTTTGCTGCATGAGGTTTTCTGGGTACGATGGTGCAGGAAATAATCCGGTTTGACCCGGTGCACGAATATTTTGTGCAAGATTCTTCAGAAAAGAGTCGTATTGCTCAGGTGGCATCTTTTTTTCAATTAATCCATTAAATGTATTTTGCAATTCTTCGAACGTCATGGGATAGTCAAATTTAACATGAATAAAATGTCCTTGATTATTCTTTTCTTCTTCTTCAAGAGCAAAATCATATCGTCCTGTGAAAATGGGAAAAAAATAACGTATCCCTAAAACAATATCTTTATGTTGGTCAGAGCCCTTATCTATCACTCCAATAAATATAGAATAATGATAGATATAGCCATCAACTTCTTCAATATCAAATTTATTTGTATTTTTAATGATGAAAGTCAAAAACCTTCCAAGAATTGATTTTTGACGATTAATATTTATTTTTTTTAATCCATTCATTAATTTTTCACGAGAAGCATCCATTTCTTGTTGTACACCATTTTTCTGATCGCACCCTAATCTTTTAAACACGTTTCCCCAATCTGAAGAATATGATGAATTTGCTAAAATACGGAGATCATCCAGCATGATTGAAAGAGCTTCAAGCTCCCATTTTTCGAAATGAAGTTTCAAAAAATGTTGGTTATCTTCAAGTTGGTAACCAAAGGAAATATTTAAATGATCATTAAAATTAGTTATTGTCAATAATTTAGCAGAAAAAATAATCTTTCGAAGCCGATCAGCCTGATTTAAAATATTTTCATTAAATGGTATTACCAAAATATCTTCTTTTAAGTATGTTTTATTTTCTTTTTTAAATAGTTCTAGAAATAATTTACAATGTTCGATCTTACTTTCTTCATTCATTTTTGAAAAATGAATAACAGCTGACTGCACACTATTAAATGAATATTTTGTATTGGCTGCATCTATAAAAATTTTAAATAATATTTCATCATATGAAATATTATTTTTGACGACCAACTGAAATTTATTTAACAATTCTGCTAATTGTTCTAAAGACGTTTCATTTTCAAATAACAATCTAATGTACCATTCATCATTAACACAATGGGTATTAAATTTTACATCTGTATTTTGGGTAATGAGTCGAAAAAATAAATTTGCGCTTAAAACAAGGTCTCGCGTATTCTCTAAATTTTCGTTAAGTTTTAACCCGTATGAAAATCCATCGAATTTCACAAAATCTTCCAATTTTTTATCTTGAATAAAATGACAAAAGTGGGCTAAAATTTCGTTTAATTCTTTTCGAGGAATGTTGCTTAATTTTTCGATTAACAAATCTAATTTAGGTCTCGCTTGGTGTGAACTTCGCATGTACAATCCCGTTTTGGTGTTGAAATTTTACGGATAATTCTAACACGAAAATCCTTATCGCAATCTTAATCTATGATCAATCTGTTATTTTTTAAACAAGCATCACAGAAAACTGCACCGCAATTAAATTAGTAATATATGGATTATCCATCACAGGTTTATTTTTAATAATAAGTTTACTCGTATCTGTTTTATAATTAAAATCTCGAGAATATTGCAGTTGAACAGAAGTACGTCGCGTTGGGTGAATATTCAAGCCAAAGCCTACACGTCGTTCTGGCAAATGCACAATAAACGCTTGATAAGAATGATCATAAAATCCAATCAATGTACACGGCATTTCACGGATTTTAATATCATAGCTGCTTAAAAAGCGTATTGCTTTAGGAATGGCATCACTTTGTTGAGGTCTTACTTTGCTTTTATCCATGGTTCCTGTTGCACTTAAATAACTAACATAAGTATTCAATTTTTTATATCTAAAATTGGCATAACTTGTATAAGCTGGAATATGTCGATTTGTCATCCAAGTACTGCCTTTTGAACTGCGTGCAAGTGAACTATTTTGAAAAATTGGACTTTCCATGATGGAGTAAAGATAACTCGTCCCGATATCATAAGAAATTGTCCTATTCATTCGATGAAAACCAATATTAGCATTATAGTAAGTTGGTGAGGCAATAAAGGTATTCATTGCACGCAGATGAAATAATGAAAACCGAGCATAATAATCGCGTTGATAAGATGCAATTAAGGTGCGTTCACGCATCCCTCCCCGCATTCTAAGCGGCTTATAAGCAAGTTCACCCTCACCTAGACCAAATAGTATTGAATTTTTTCCTAATCCTAAATACCAAGGTGATTCAGGGGATGTTTGTGTCTTTAATGTTATGGGATAGGCAAAAGCGCCCTGCAACATAAGGCAGTAAAGTAAAATACCATAAGGAAGAAAGCGAAGGACCATAGCTCAAGTAGCTCAAAGAAGGTTGAAGATATGATAATGAGAATGATTATCATTATCAATATATTTAATATGCTGATAAATAAGGATATTTTAAGAAATGATTCATATTCGCTTAAGCATACCGTGATATTTTGACAAAAATCATATTAAACACAAACGAAAAAGAGAGAATAATCGCCATGCCTAACCTTAATTCGCCTATTATTGAAAATTCTCTTCACACGCAAACAAATAAGATATGAAAAAAGACGATCTTCTAAAAATTGCAAACTATTTTAGAGAGAAAACGCAAGAATTGATTCGCTATAGCTCAAATATTCCTGATCTCCATAACCAACCTTTCCATCGACGTTTTTGGCTACGTGCCATGAGAGCAAAAAATGACAAGTTTGGTATTCGTAAAAAAATATTGGGATGGCATATGAATCTCAAAGCAGATCAAGTCCCTGACTCATTTCAATATCGGAAAGTGAGCGGAACATTTTTTTCAAAAAACAAATCTAAAAAAGTGGCCTTAAATCAATTCTTTAATTTTTTTGGGCAACACAAAAATGAAATGGGCTCTCATAAAGATGGAAAAAAATTTTCTACCCTCGAAAAAATTGAATTAGCCGCAAAAAATGCTGTAAAATTTGGGATAGGAAATTGCAACGAAAATTCAGATACAACCTTTACCTTATTGTTAGAGTATCCCAAGAACGGCATTCCTGAACTTGGATTACCACCTATTGATAATGAAGAAATATTGATGGAGAGTGTACATATCAATACCCCTGATGGAGGAGATCATTGCTTTGTAGTATTAAATCGAAACCAAAGGGGTCATTGTTCTTTAAACGCGATGAATACGTGGAGAGATGCGATCATTCTTGATCCTTGGATGAATGACGTGGTTGACATTGAACTTGAGCGCGTTCTTCCAGAAGAACTAAGGTCGCATTGTTTTAAGTATATTTCTCAATACGAAAACGATTTGAAACGGCTTGAATTTGGTTATATTGGTGAAGGCCACTCATTGCGTTGGATAGATCATCGAACCAAAAAAAATGAACCTGTTAATTTAAGAGATTGGACGCCTTATTACACACAAGAAAACTTCGAACAAGAAAATGTTCCATGGGTTGATGATGAAAAAGAAATAATTTATCCTCCTAAAAAAAGGCCACGCCAGTAAGTCCTCACTTATAGATCATGATTACAGGATCAATATATTTAATGCGCTGATAAATAAGAATATTTTAAGAAATCGTTCATATTCGCTTAAGCATACCGTGATACTTTGACTAAATTGTATAAACACAAACGAAAAAGAGAGAACGATCCCCATGCCAAATCTTAATATGTCCATTATTCTTGAAAGTACACTTCTTTTAGCTAATCAATACGGCCCAGATTTGATACAAGGTATCAGTGATGAACGATTAGCTGAATTAATAACAAGCTTAAAAACTACTTTCAAAGCGGGTAAAGGGAATCGCCATCGTGATCCTTTTGGTCATGAATGTTATTCTCAAGGTGAGGGGGTCGCAAATTTCGTACAGTACATTGCCCCTGATCTTAGCGAAAAAAATTTATATGACTTACTTGAGAAATTAAGCGATATCCAAGGCGCAAGCATCCGACTTGATCATACTTCTTTGTTAAAACCTTTATTAATTTTAGCAACAGAAAATAAATTAAATGAGAAAAATTCATTACAAATTTTAAAAGACGTTTTCATTCAAACACTCGATAAAATTATCCCTGAACGCAATCACGAACCTTCGATTGAACAACTTGACGGGAAATTTATTAAAAACCATCTAGACTTTATAAATCTACAAGAAATATTTCTTCGTGTTTTACAATTACCAGAGACAATTAAAAAGTTATATCAAGAAAAATTTGTTTCAATTGTGGCTACTAAAAATTTAAACTTGAATATCAATCAAGATCCATTTGTTAATAATATCTTTATACAATCCTTCGGTGATCATCCTTATTTTAATATCATTAAACCAATATTAACACGGATGTTTGATCAGGAAATTGATCAACAATATGCCGCTTTATTACTCACCGCCTTCGAGGATGATAGTTTAAAACAACATGTTGCTATGCAAATTCGTGAGTACGATACAAAAGCACCGCTTGCCCTCAATGAATTTTCTCCTCAGGATGCAAACCAAAAAGTTGATGAAATGCTACTTGAAACTGCTAAGTTACTCAACCCAGCATCTACGCATCAGCAAATATCAGCAAGAAAAAATACTGATAAAGTACACAAACCGAAACCAGATGCTTACAATAAAAATAAAAGTATGACATTCAGCTTTCGCTCTTTTAGCAAATTGTTTGGTGCTAACACTAACCAACCAATCCGTACCAGAAATTCGACTTTTTCATTAACGCCTATTGCTCTACAAGATACGAAAACGAAAGAAATAGTTGCTCAATATGATAGAGACATTGAACGATTAGAAATAGCGAAAACTATTTATGATAAGCAATATAAAAATTCTTTTGAAGAGTTAGAAAAAAGTAGATGCGTCCAATTAGAAATTAACAAATCTTTAGAAGAAAATTATATCTCTCCAACCCTTTTAAAACGGTTGGAGACAGTAAAAAACCAAATGGTAGATAATTACATCACTCACATTCAATGCGATGTATTTCACAATAAAGAAAGCAAAGAAGATGTGATTAAACAAATCGGTGACATAACCAAAATTCAAAATAAAATTGATACTTTGAAAACTGCACGCGATCAAATCATACAAAAACTTGGCGTGCATGAACAACAAGCTACTCGCAGAAAATCAAAAAAATACTAATGAAAAGTAATTTCTTCTTGCGTATTTCTTTGTGCAATAGTTGAATTAAGCATTGTGAATTTTATTATCGCTTCAAGCGCTCAAACACCATCCAGTGCAAAATCAACATGACTGCGCCCATAAAAATTGCGCTATCTGCTGTATTAAAGATCGCAAAATGCCAATTTCCTAAATGAAAATCAAAAAAATCGATGACATAACCATATAAAATTCTATCCCAAACATTACCTAATGCGCCACCCAATACCAAACAAAGCGCTGTGTTCATCCAATATTTTTGGAAAGGAAGTTTATACAGCCACACCAAAATAAATATTGTTGCGCATAATGCAAGACCACCTAAAAATATATTTTGCCAACCAGAAGCACTACTTAAAAAACTAAATGCAGCACCTGTGTTGTAAGCAAGGGTTAAGTTAAAAATAGGTAATACATGCAGTGATTCCCCTGGCAATAAATGCATCATCACCCAATTTTTAGCAAAACGATCAATCAAAAATACAAGTACGGTTACCCATAAAAATAAAAGTCCACTTGATTTTATTTTTTTAAGCATACTCTCGTTCCTCGCCACGAGAACTAATATTTAACACGCAACGTCCACATAAGCCTGGATAATCAGCATTTTCATTCACATCTGGCACACGATGCCAACAACGTTCACATTTTTCATGTGTGGTTGAGGTGATTTTAAGTAACATGCCAGGAACATCTGTGAGAGAGGCATCGAGTGGTGCGTCATACTCAGGAATAATATGAACCGTTGAGGTAATAAAAATAAAACGCAATTCACTGCCTAATGCTTCAAGCTTTGATTTTAATTCACCATGACAATACACATTCACTTCTGCTTCAAGTGCTGAACCAATCACTCCTTCATTACGTTTTTTTTCAATTTCTTTATTAACAGCATCACGCACAAGACGTATCGTTTCCCAATAATTTTTATTCATGAATAAATCTTGCGGAAGACGTGTCAAAGGTTGATACCATGTCGTTAACATCACAGAAGAGGTTGGTACACCTGGTAAAAATTGCCAGATTTCTTCTGCAGTAAAACTTAAAATAGGCGCCATCCAACGCACTAATGCATGTGCAATATGATATAATGCAGTTTGCGCAGAACGTCGCCCTCTACTTTCTTTTGCCATGGTATATTGACGATCTTTAATAATATCAAGATAAAACCCACCAAGATCCGCAACACAAAATTGATGTAATTTTTGAACCACTAAATGAAATTGGTAAGTATCATACGCTTTCAAAATGTCTTCTTGGATTTCTGCTGCTTTGTCTAAAATGAAACGATCAAGGATTAATAAGTCATCAACTACTAATAAATGTTTACTCGGGTCAAAATCATATAAATTTGAAAGTAAAAATCGTGCCGTATTGCGAATACGTCTGTATGCTTCTGAAGTGCGAGATAAAATTTCTTGTGATGCTGCAATTTCATTTCGATAATCAATGGATGCAACCCACAGTCGTAATATATCTGCGCCTAATGATTTGATCACATCATCAGGCACAATCACATTACCTAATGATTTAGACATTTTACGGCCTTGACCATCCACAACAAAACCATGGGTTAATACTGCTTTATATGCAGATTCATTATTCATCGCAATAGAGGTAAGCAATGAAGATTGAAACCATCCGCGATGTTGATCCGATCCTTCAAGCACCATATCCGCTGGAAATGCAAGTTCTGGGCGTCTTTTTAAAACACATTCATGTGATACACCTGAATCAAACCACACATCAAGCACATCATTGATTTGTTGATACTCATCTGCATCTTTTCCTAATACTGTTTTCACATCGATTGTGTACCAAGCTTCAACACCTTTGTTTTCAACTTCTTTTGCAACCTTTTCCATGAGTTGGACGGTATCAGGATGTAATTCACCGGTTTTACGATGAATAAATAATGCAAGGGGTACGCCCCATACACGTTGTCGTGAAATACACCAATCAGGTCGATTTTCTATCATTCCTTGTATACGAAGCTGCCCCCAATCTGGCACCCATTTCACTTCATTGATCGCAGCAAGTGCTTTTTGTCGTAAACCCGCTTGATCCATACTAATAAACCATTGTGGTGTTGCACGAAAAATGAGTGGTGATTTATGCCGCCAACAATGCGGATAGCTGTGTGTTACTGATGTTTTGTGGAGTAATGCGCCCTGTTTTTCTAAAATTTCTATTATGCGTTCATTTGCTTTACTCACATGAACACCCGCGAGTAAGGGTGTGTTTTCTATATAACACCCATCATCTCCAACCGGATTGTGAATTGGCAATTGATATTGTTTACTCATTGCATAATCTTCTTGACCATGTGCTGGTGCTGTGTGTACTGCACCCGTTCCAGATTCAACTGTGACATGATCCCCTAAAATCACTGGAACCATTTTGTCATAAAAAGGATGTTTAAGTTTAATCCCTTCTAATGTTTCACCACGTACGCGTGTTACAATCTGATAATCTTTAATTTGATATCGTTCCAAGGTTTGCGAAAGTAAATCTTCTGCAATGAGGATTTGTTCACACCCCTGACAATCAATTAAAACATATTGAAGCGCAGCATTAAGCGCTACGGCTTCATTTGCAGGCAATGTCCACGGTGTTGTCGTCCAAATGGGAATTGAAATGAAATGATTCTTCGATGTAATCTGCAAACGCTTGCAAAAATCATCTTGATCTTGCACGACAAATCGCACATCAATGGAAGGAGATGTTTTTGTCATGTATTCCACTTCTGCTTCTGCAAGTGCTGATGCGCAATCTAAACACCAATGCACCGGTTTAAAGCCTTTTTGCACATGACCATTGTGAATGATTTTTGCAAGACTACGAATGATATCCGCTTCATATTTAAAATCCATTGTAAGATACGGATGTTCCCAATCTGCGATGATGCCTAAACGTTTAAATTCTTCACGTTGAATGTCGACAAATTCTGCTGCGCATTCTCGACAGGCTTTACGAAAAGCTGCAACATCTATTTTTCGACCGGGTTTCCCAAATTTTTTTTCGACGTTTAATTCTGTAGGTAATCCATGACAATCCCAACCCGGAACTAAGGGTGAGTCAAATCCAGATAATGATTTTGATTTCACAATCATGTCTTTTAAAACGGTGGTTGTTGCGGTTCCCAAATGAATATGGCCATTTGCATAAGGCGGTCCTAAATGCAAAATAAATTTTTGTTGTCCTTTTTTTTCATTGCGAATCGCACGATAAATTTCATTTTCCTGCCATTTTTTTAAAATCTTCGGTTCAAGTTGAGGAAGATTTGCTTTCATTGGAAAATCAGTTTGCGGTAAATTTAATGTATTTTTATAATCACTCATAACTCACCTTTGCTTAAAATATAAGGCATGTCATCCCCGCGAAGGCGGGGATCCATTCAAGATAGATTCCCGCCTGCGCGGGAATGACACAGTCTTCAGCGGGAACGGCTGTAAAAATATGCTCTCGCTCGCTCAACATCGCGTGCAATTTGTGCCCTTAAAAGCTCAAGATTGGGGTATCGTTCTTCTTCTCTTAATTTATTACAAAATTCAACACGAACATAACGCCCGTAAATATCTTGATTAAAATCCAGTAAGTGTACCTCGAGGAGCGTCCGTGTACCACCGATCGTTGGGCGTGTGCCCACATTCGCAGCACCAGGCAAAGGATGGTCGGCAAGATCATGCACATAAACAAAATAAATTCCTTTCACTGGTGTTAACTGCCTATGTAAAAATATATTTGCTGTTGGAAACCCGAGCTTTCGACCGAGTTGATCGCCGCTTCTTACCCTGCCCTGCATAAAATAGGGGTGGCCTAAAAGACGTTCTACCAACACATGATCGCCCGCTTCCAATGCTTGTCTTATTCGAGTGCTACTAATTCTCACACCATCAACCTGTACAGCGGGGACTTCTATGGCCTCAAACCCTAGTGTTTCACCCATTGACTGTAACAGAGAGAGATCACCTAAACGCCCACGTCCAAATCGAAAATCATCCCCTACAATCAGTTCTTTCAATCGCAAACGATGGTGTAAAATTTCAGCGACGAAATCACTTGCACTTGTTTCTGCAAGCTGTTGATTAAACTTAAGTATTAAAATATAATCGACCCCGCACGCGGAAAGCGCTGTAAATTTCTCCCTTAACCGTGTTAAACGCGGAATAGTTAAATGTTCCTTTTGGAAAAATTCAAAAGGATGGGGCTCAAAAGTGATAACAATGGAGGGAGCGCGGCGTACTTTTGCCTGCTGAATCACTTTTTGAATAAGCGCTTGATGACCAAGATGGACACCATCAAAATTACCAATTGCAGCAACACCATTCTGGTGCTCCGGTTTAATTTGATTGAAGCCGCGAATGAGCTTTGCAGGCATAACTTATTATTTGTCCTCATCTTGGATAAACGTTAAACTATGACTAGGAACTTTATGTTAATTTTGGATTTTTTACCAGTAAAAATCCTGGAGAATATCACATGACAACGCTCACCGATCAAAAAAAACAAGCGATTGTAGAAGCCGCTCTTTTGGTTGCAGGAGAACCGCAAACCATCAACGCTTTACAGAATTTATTTGATGAATATGAGCGTCCATCAGCTGCTGAAATAAAATCAATTCTCGCTGCAATTGAAACCCGCCATGAAGAAAGTGGCATTGAATTACAAGAGGTTGCAAGCGGTTATCGCCTGCAAGCTAGAGCTTCTTTTAGCACTTGGCTCAGTAAATTATGGGAAGCAAGATCACCCCGTTATTCTCGCGCTTTTTTAGAAACGCTTGCTATTATCGCGTACAAACAACCTATTACACGAGCGGAAATTGAAGACATTCGTGGGGTTGTGGTCAATAGTCAAATCATTCATTCTTTATTAGAACGCGAATGGATACGCGTGCTCGGCCACCGTGAAGTCCCTGGTCGCCCTGCACTGCTTGGTACAACAAAAACATTTCTCGATTATTTTAATTTAAAATCTTTATCTGATTTACCCCCACTCACAGAATTTAAAGATTTTGAATCGCAAGATAAAGCGCTGCAAGTCGAATTACAGCTTGCTAGCGAAAAAGAATCACTTGAGCAAACAGATGAAACACAAGAAGTTGCTTAACACAGCGTTCTCGCTCGATGATCTTTGAAATTAAATTTTTATTTTTGACCGCAACAGATTCATCCCTTTCAGCTGTTGCTCAAATGGACTCCTGTCCATTTGTCAAAAATAAAAATTTAATTTCAAAGATCATCGAGCGAGAACCGTTGAGCGTATAAAACTGAGAGGTAAGAGGTAAAGTAAATGACTGAAAAAATTCAAAAAATCTTGGCCCATGCAGGACTTGGATCACGCAGGCAAATTGAACAATGGATAGAAGCAGGCCGAATTACTGTTAATGGCAAAGTCGCAAAACTCGGCGATCGCATGAATCATCATGATAAAGTGTTAGTCGATGGTCGCGAAATCAAACTCATCAAAAGTCAAAATCAAAAAACGCGTGTATTGCTTTATCATAAGCCTGAAGGTGAACTCTGCACGCGATCTGACCCGGAAGGAAGACCCACTATTTTCGAACGTTTGCCGTTTATACGAAACAACCGCTGGATTTGTGTAGGCCGGCTTGATTTCAATACTTCAGGTTTATTGCTCATCACAAATGATGGCAGTGCTGCCCATCAACTCATGCATCCTAGTGCACAGATTGAACGTGAATATGCGGTACGTGTTCGCGGCGAATTATCGGAAGGACAATTTGCGCGATTACAAAAAGGAGTGATGTTGGATGATGGCATGGCGCATGTTGAACAAATCACTGATGCTGGCGGGCATGGTTCAAATCATTGGTATCATGTCATTGTGAAAGAAGGCCGCAATCGTTTAGTCCGGCGATTATTTGATGCAGTCAATTTAACGGTGAGCCGCTTGATCCGCATTCGTTTCGGTACCCTGTATTTGCCCGCTGGTTTACGTCGCGGGCATCATGTTGAACTAAGTGATGAAGAAATTATGGAATTACTTCATCCTCAATCCTAATTCACATCCTGTTTCAATTGATAGATAAACTGCAATGCCTCTTTGGGAGAAAGCTCATCAGGCTCCAAGGACTTTAACTTCAAAACAATAGGATGCGGTAATGATATTTCTTCAGTATGAATTGGCGGCTTTGTGTCTACCGAAACATGTAATTGCTGTTTCGCCGCATGAATCACTTCCCGAGGTAAACCTGCAAGTTCTGCAACGGCAATGCCATAACTTTGATTGGCAGGGCCATCTTTTACTGCATGCAAAAAAATTAATTTATTGTGATGCATGGCTGCGCCAAAATGAATATTTTTAACGCCTGGTAATTCATCCGCAAGTGTTGTCAATTCAAAATAATGGGTTGCAAATAAAGTAAATGCACGAACGTGATCGGAAAGATAACGTGCAATGGCGTAAGCTAGCGCTAAACCATCTGTTGTGCTGGTACCGCGACCAATTTCATCCATCAAAATTAAACTTTGATGCGTCGCATGATGCAGAATGTGCGCAGCTTCCGTCATCTCGACCATAAAGGTGGAACGCCCACTTGCTAAATCATCAGATGCGCCTATGCGTGTGAAAATTCTATCGATTGGGCCGATATGTGCTTCTTTTGCCGGCACAAAACACCCGATATGCGCAAGAATAACAATGAGTGCAGTCTGCCGCATGTAGGTGGACTTACCACCCATATTGGGGCCTGTTATCATTAACATGCGTGTGGTTTCATTTAAAATAATATCATTTGGAACAAACGCTTGTTGTAACACACGCTCAACCACGGGATGACGGCCTTCAATAATTTTAACGCCTGATGATTTTGAAAAATGAGGACGACACCAATGCAAATGTGCTGCACGCTCAGCAAAATTTAATAAGACATCGCATTCTGCAATCGCTTGTGCGCATGTTTGTAAATCATTGATATACGGCATGATGGCATCAAGCAATTCATCATACAGTATTTTCTCGCGCGCAAGGGCACGGTCTTTTGCAGACAATGCTTTATCTTCAAATGCTTTTAATTCAGGGGTAATGAATCGCTCTGCATTTTTTAAGGTTTGTCTGCGCGTATAATTGGTTGGGGCATATTGTGATTGACCACGACTCATTTCAATATAATAACCATGTACACGGTTATACCCGACTTTCAGTGTTGAAAGCCCTGTGCGTTGTTTTTCTTGTGCTTCAAGTTGAATTAAATAATCACCCGCATTTTCACTAATAGCGAGCAATTCATCTAAAAGAGTATCATATCCACGTGCAATCACACCCCCATCACGTATGGTAAGTGGTGGTTCATCAACAATCGCTTGTGTAAGAAGTTTCAATAATACTTCAAAATCATGAAAGGAATTTTTCAAGGTTGTCATCAATGTTGTGTTATAGGGTTCTAATTGCTTTTTTAAAATGGGTAAAATTTGTATGGTGCTGCGTAAAGCGGTTAAATCGCGTGGTCTTGCTGTTTTAAGTGCAATCCGTGCAAGAATACGCTCAAGATCACAAATCATCGTTAAATTTTTTTGGATGGGAAAATAAGCTTTATCAGATAAAAATACTTGTACGGTTTCATGACGTTTTTCTAACGCAGCATGATCACGCAGTGGTGCATTCAACCAGCGTTTGAGTAAGCGACTACCCATTGCTGTTTTCGTTTCATCAAGCAGTGCAATTAATGTATGTTCCGTACCGGAAGAAAAATTAGTCGTAAGTTCAAGATGACGACGAGAAATGGCATCTAATAAAAGTTGATCGTTACGTTCTTCAACACGCAAGGTACGAATATGCGGTAATAAGCAAGACTGTGTCGCTTTGATGTAATGCAAAAGAGAGCCCGCAGCACAGAGTGCAAGTGGTGTTTGCTCACAACCAAAACTTGCAAGATCATGCACATTTAATTGTGCTTTCAATAATCGTATTGCTGTTTCATGATCAAATTCCCACGGCATGCGCGTTTTAATTTGTGCTTGATACGCTTTTAAAACAGGATGAGTAAAATTTTCATTGATTAATATTTCTGCTGGGTTTAATCGTACTAATTCACTGCTTAATGCTTCATCCCCTTCAACTTCTGATAAATAAAATCGACCACCACTCACATCAAGAATAGCAAGACCATAACGTTTTTCTTCATGATGAATCGCAATCAATAAATTATCTTGTCTATCATCCAAAAATGCTGCATCAGAAACAGTGCCCGGCGTTAAGATTCGGACCACTTTGCGCTCAACCGGCCCCTGACTTAATTTGGGATCACCGATTTGTTCACAAATGGCAACTGATAATCCACGCTTAATCAAGCGTGCGATGTAAGTGTCAGCAGAATGAAATGGTACCCCCGCCATCGGGATAGGTTCTCCCGCAGTGTGTCCACGTGCAGTAAGCGTAATTTCTAAAAGTTGTGATGCTTTTTTTGCATCATCAAAAAATAATTCGTAAAAATCACCCATGCGATAAAAAAGAAGTGTATCGGGATAATCGGCCTTGATCCGCAAATATTGCTGCATCATGGGGGTATGCTGATGAAAAGAAGTCATAGTCATGATGGATAATTTTCCTATGATTAAAATTCCGCTCATCATATCATAAAGATTGAAATTTAAATCATAAGCGGACAAATCTTGATGGCTGTGTCATCCCCATGGCTGTGTCATCCCCCATGGCTGTGTCATCCCCCATGGCTGTGTCATCCCCCATGGCTGTGTCATCCCCCATGGCTGTGTC
>Ga0155583_137_pt1 | contig 20293 bp, 22 predicted proteins | sample RifCSPhighO2_12_FD_107240 | JGI IMG/M metagenome (GOLD analysis project Ga0155583, IMG submission 107240) | Gammaproteobacteria bacterium RIFCSPHIGHO2_12_FULL_38_14 | reverse complement strand
GTCCGCTGTAACATCATTTTTGTCGTGTGCGGAGCGGTAACTTTTATATTTTTATTTTGTATGCCATAATGTGTACACTAGGTAACTTTTTAAACTAAGGGAAACGGGTGAAACGTATTGAGAAGCGCATCGAATGGAGCGATGAAAAAAATATACAACTTCAAATAGAAAGAAATCTTAGTTTTGAAGCAATTGTTGTTGCTCTTGAACAAGGAAAATTAATTGATATTGTTCCTAACCCAAGCGGTCAGTATTCACATCAAAATGTATTAGTTGTTGAAATTGATGATTATTTAGTGCTTGTGCCTTTTGTTGAAGATGAAGAAAAGATTTTTTTCAAAACTGCTTTTAAAAGTCGAAAAGTTACAAAAAATCGGTTGAGGAGTTCCAAAAAATGAAACGACATAAACAAAAGTTAAATTCGGAAGAAAAAGCTATTTTGAAAGCTTTTGAATCGGGTAAATTAAAAAGTATATCCAATGTAAAAGCAGAAAAAAAACGCATTCAAAACCTTGCGAAAGCGCATGGCCTAAAAAATAGGCGTGTTAGCTTACGGATGTCTGAGTGGGATTTTACAAAAATTCAGGAAGAAGCCTTAAAAGAGGGTTTACCATATCAAAGTTTGTTATCTAGTATTATTCATAAATACTTGACAGGTCAGCTTGATGATTCGCACAAAAAATAATTTAGAGCGCTATGCGGATCTGCTCACTTGCCATCATTAATCTAATAAACGCTTACTTGCATAATAAGCGCCGCCCATAAATGCATGATCTTTTCCGCAGAGTATGCCAAGTGGAAATTGTTGTCGTAAATTAAGATAGGCAGGCGATGCTTCAATGCCTAAAAAGAAATCATCTTGCTCAAATATTTCAAGATGATTTAAAACAACACCACCTGTTAACCATACACCGCCATCTGGCATGAAAGAAAGTTGTGCTGTACCAACCAATAATCCAACATACCAGGCGTATGCTGCGAGTGTTTCCGGTGCCTTTTTTTGACGGACTAAATCACCCACTTCTTCTATTGTTTTATTTTTTTGATCGGGATAAAAAAAATGATGCATGTGAGCCATGCCTTGGCCTGCTAGTAATTTTTCAAAGGATAAACCTTCATCTTTTTTTAAAATATATTTTTCTCGTAAGAAATATAGTAGTGCATTGTGGCGCTCAAGCGTTTGTTTTGAAGCGGATGGTGGCATCACAACACCAATGTGTCCAAATTCATTGGTTCCTAACCAAAAATCACCGTTTTCAAATAAAATACCATCCTTTAAACCAATGCCGGTTCCTATCCCTAAAGCAATTCGACGCCCTAAAGGATGTAATGGCACCGCATTTAAGCGTTTAATATTACTAGGCTCTTCAAAATAATTGGTGAATGTTGCACAAACGATGGGAGAATAATCATGAATGACTGAAAACACAGGCCAATTATATTGTTTCGCAAGCGCTGCAAAATGCATTGCATATGGATAACCAGCAGCGAGTTGTAAGGATTCACCATTATATTGACCTGCTGCGCCAATACATATTGCATCCGCATGTGACATTTTCATATCTAATACATTTTCAAGCTCTTGGGTTAATTGATCGAGTGATATGCAGTCACGAATTTTGATGAGACCAGATTGTTTGCAATGCAAATGGTTTTGATGTTTGTCATAATCGACGACCGCAACAGCACATTTCGTTGCGCCTAAATCCCAAGTAATAATTTTATGTGTCATGATGCGTTGAACTATTCATTAACATATTGTTGTTTTGATGAAGAAGATGCCATTGTGTTGGCATAAGCGGGTATTCCAATTTCACGAATGGGCAATCCACTTCGAATGTTTTCTTCAATTTGTTCTAGCGTAATGCCTTTTGTTTCCGGTGCTTTGTAGTAGCAATAAATGAATCCAAATACACACATGACAGCATACAGTAAGAATGTGTTAGAGGGGCCAAATGCGTTTAAAAGTGATAAAAATGTAGAGGATACAATAAAATTCCAGAACCAACCTGAAAATATAGCAATACTCATTGCAGCCCCTCGTACTTCAAGCGGAAAAATTTCAGAGACTAAAAGCCAAAGCATGGTGCCTAAACTGAATGCAAAACAAATCACATAAGTAAACGTACTGAGCATTGCGATGATGCTGAGATAGGTACTCTGCCATTTAAAAGCAAAACTTAAAACGATTAAACTAATGCACATCCCAACTAATCCCACAAGTAAAAGCATACGCCGGCCAATTTTATCGAGATAACAAACTGCAAAAATGGTAGCAAGTACATTAACAATGCCAATACCCGCCGTTGCTAAAATTGAACTGGAAGCATCGTGAAAACCAGCCAATTGAAAAATAGTTGGCGCATAATAAATAATTGTGTTGATGCCCGTTACTTGCTGCAAAAAGCCCATCATAATTCCTAAAAATAAAACAGGCCGAATCCAAGGTGAAAATACTTCAAATAAAGATGCTTCTTTGAAGGTTAAGCTTTTTTCAATATCGTTGATTTCCTGATCGATTTGATTTTCATTGCTACGACGTAAGTAACGCAGGGTTTTTTTAGCTTCGAGAGATCTTTTCTGTTTGACTAACCAGCGAGGGCTTTCAGGTAAAAATATCATGCCTATACATAACAAAACTGCAGGAATAAGGCCAATTGCAAACATGAAACGCCAAGAGCCATTTGTATTGGTAAAGAGATAATTAATAAAATAAGAACACATAATACCGATGGTGATGGCCAACTGATTGAGTGAAACTAAAGCGCCGCGCAATTTATAAGGAGAAACTTCTGCGATATAAAGTGGTGCAGTATAAGAGCCAATACCAATGGCAAAGCCTATGCATAATCTGCCAATTAAAATGAATTGAACGCTTGTTGCAAGAGAGGCAATTAAAGTGCCAATAATGAATAAACCAGAAATGATGAGGATAACCAGACGCCGCCCATAGCGATCGGTTAAGTTCCCACTTGAAACTGAGCCAAGCATTGCACCCAGTAAAACGCTGCTTACAATCAATTCCTTCATGATTGTTGTCAGCGGAAATCCTTTTTCTATAAATAACAATGCGCCTGAAATAATACCTGTGTCAAAACCAAACAATAACCCCATTAACGCTGCAATTGCTGAGACAAGATAAATAGCCATATGATTGCATCTTCCTTGCAAATGAAAAAGAGGTACTTATGTTAGCGCTATCATTATACCTGGCGCAAGCTTCATGGATGATTAATTTTTGATCATTCTCAAGGTAATTTCAGCCAATCTTTTTCCTTGTGCATAGCAAAGATGTTGTTCATCTTCAGAAATCGGGTTTTTACTATTTGGGCCTGCTACATGGGTTGTTCCATAAGGCGTACCGCCAGTGTGAGTGGTATTTAATTCATTTTCGGAATAAGGCACACCCAGCAAAATAAAGCCAAGATGGAAGAGGGGAAGCATCATGCTGATTAAAGTAGTTTCTTGCCCGCCATGTAAGCTTGCTGTGGAACTAAATACGGTCGCCGGCTTATTGACTAAATTATTACCAACCCAAAGGCTGCTGGTTTGATCAATAAAGTATTTTAGGGGGGCTGCCATATTCCCAAATCGTGTGGGGCTTCCCAATGCAAGACCTGCACAATTTTTTAAATCATCTATTGTGACATAAGGTGCCCCGCTATCAGGCACAGCGGGTTCACTCGCTTCCGTTGTGGGTGAAACAGGGGGGACGGTTCGGATTTTTGTTTCGATATTCATGGATTCAATGCCGCGAGCGACATGTTGGGCCATTTGTTTAACAGAGCCGTAACGGCTGTAATAAAGTACGAGAATGTAAGACATGTATGTGATCCTTAATACGGAAAAATTTTGTCGTGTAACAGAGACTTCGCTTTACCAGAACTGGCTATTTTCATCATATCTTATTAAAATCACTTTGTCGTTTAGGCCTGTGGAGACATTATGCCGATTTATGAGTACCAATGCAGTGATTGCGGACATCATCTGGAAGCACTTCAAAAATTTTCAGATGAACCATTGAAAGAATGTCCAAAATGTCATCAGCAAACATTAAATAAATTGGTTTCTGCTACGACCTTTCAATTGAAAGGAACAGGGTGGTATGCCACTGATTTTCGTGACAAAGGCAAGCCAAAACCTGCCGAAAAAACGCAAGACGCATCGGGTGAAAAAAGTAGTTCGGGTACCGAGACAAAAACAGATACGAAATCAACAAAAGATAATGAAGGGGCATCATAAATGTTTGCTTACATCCGAAATTGCTTCATTTCAGGATTGTTGATTTGGATTCCTATCTGGGTCACCTTGCTTGCGCTTAAATTTTTAATTGATGTACTCAGTAAATCGCTGTTGCTTTTACCTTACGATTATCAACCTGATGTTTTATTAGGATTTCATGTGCCAGGCATCGGGGTTGTTGTCACACTTTTAATTATTTTTTTTACGGGTGTTTTTGCCGCTAATTTTTTAGGAAGACGTTTAGTTGTTTTAGGTGATGGAGTTGTTGCACGTATTCCACTGGTGCGTTCTATTTATATGGGTGTTAAACAAGTCATGCAAACTGTTTTTACCCCAGGGGGACAATCATTTCGCAAAGTATTGCTTGTGCAATATCCATTAGCAGGTGTATGGACTGTTGCATTTCAAACAGGCGAACCAGTCAAAGAAATTCATGGGCGGTTAAGTGATGAACCCATGGTCAGTTATTTTGTGCCAACCACGCCAAACCCAACATCAGGATTTTTAATGATGGCACCAAAAAGCCAAGTGATTGAGCTCGATATGCGGGTTGAGCAAGCATTAAAGTTTGTTATTTCTTTAGGTGTGGTGCTGCCCAATAATGGCACATCGAATAAAAAATAGGGTTGTTCACCCTTCGAGACGCGTGCTGCGCACGCTCCTCAGGGCGAACGATGAATTGGAATTAAAAATTACACCGTTCACCCTGAGGAGCGTGCGCAGCACGCGTCTCGAAGGGTGAACAACCCTAATCATCATTCAGGTCAATATTATTCAAAGGTAAATAAAAATGCGTAGTCATTATTGCGGTGAAGTCACTGCTGATTTATTAGGAAAAACAGTAACGCTTGCAGGATGGGTGCATCGTAGACGTGATCACGGTGGTGTGATTTTTATCGATTTGCGTGATCGTACAGGCATTGTGCAAGCGGTTGTTGCACCATCTTTCGAGCAAGCATTTCATCGTGCGGAAAGCTTACGCAGTGAATTTGTTGTGCAAATTGAAGGGCAAGTCAGAAAACGTCCAAGTGGAACCGTCAATAAAAATCTTGTAACAGGTGAGGTTGAAGTTGAAGTATCTGCGCTTAGTATATTGAATCGCGCAGATCCTCTCCCTTTCCCGATTGATGATGAATATCATGAAGTTGGCGAAGAAATGCGTTTACATTATCGATATCTTGATATTCGTCGACCAGAAATGTTTGCGCGTTTAAAATTACGCGCAGATATTGTGCGTTACTTCAGACGTTACTTAGATCAAGCAGGGTTTATTGATGTTGAAACGCCATTTTTAACGCGTGCAACACCTGAAGGTGCACGCGATTATCTGGTGCCAAGTCGTATGCATCCCGGTGAATTCTATGCGTTGCCACAATCACCACAGCAATTTAAACAATTACTGATGATGTCTGGCATTGATCGTTATTATCAAATTGTGCGCTGTTTTCGTGATGAAGATTTACGTGCTGATCGCCAACCTGAATTTACACAATTAGATATTGAAACATCATTTCTCAATGAACTGGATATTCAAACCATCATGGAAGAAATGATGCGAGGATTGTTCAGAGATATTTTACACGTTGAATTACCGAAACCCTTCCCACGACTTTCCTATCAAGAAGCCATCATGCGTTTTGGAACAGATCGTCCGGATTGTCGAATCCCATTTGAATTAGTTGAAGTGAGTGATTTGTTAAAAAATGTCGATTTTAAAATTTTTGCGGATGCTGCAAATGATGCGCACAGCCGTGTTGCTGCACTTTGTGTTCCTGGTGGGGCTGCCATCACACGAAAAGAAATCGACGATTACACGAATGATATAAAAGTATTTGGCGCGCGTGGCCTTGCTTATATCAAAATGAATGCTGAAGGAAAAGAAGGTTTGCAATCACCCATCTTAAAATTTTTACCAGATGAAGTGATTACAGCAATCCTAAGCCGTACAAACGCTAAAGTGGGCGACATTATTTTCTTTGGTGCTGATAAGCAATCTGTTGTGAATAATGCCTTAGGGGCATTGCGTGTTAGGATTGCGCAAGATCGCAATTTAATTCAAGACGGATGGAACATTTTATGGGTGGTTGATTTTCCTTTATTTGAAAAGGGAGAAGGTCAGCTTTCTTCCTGTCATCATCCTTTTACCTCTCCCAAAGCTGAAACCGTGGATGAATTATTAAAAGATCCTGCGCAAGCTTTAGCACGTGCCTATGACATGGTTTTAAACGGCAGTGAAATCGGTGGTGGATCCATTCGTATTCATTCCTCTGAGATGCAGCAAGCTGTTTTTCGCTTGTTAAATATTAGTGATGAAGAATCAGAAGATAAATTCGGGCATTTATTAAAAGCGATGCGTTTAGGGTGTCCACCCCATGGTGGTATTGCTTTTGGTATTGATCGCATTGTCATGCTCATGGCCCAAGTGACCTCTATTCGAGATGTGATTGCATTTCCAAAAACGCAAACAGCAACGTGTCCTTTAATGGGTGCGCCTTCTACAGTTTCGAAAGAACAATTAATTGAATTGAGTGTACGTGTTGTAAAGGGAAAGGAAACACCAGATGGCCGGTCATAGTAAATGGGCGAATATTAAACGCCATAAAGCAAAACAAGATGCAAAACGCGGAAAACTTTATACCAAAATTATACGCGAAATTACGGTGTCTGCAAAAACGGGCAGTGATCCGTTTTCTAATCCACGTTTACGTGCTGCTTTAGATAAAGCACAAAGTGCAAACATGACAAAAGATGTTGTAGAACGTGCAATCAAACGGGGTAGCGGGAATGCTGCAGAAGACGATTTAACTGAAGTTCGATATGAAGGTTATGGTCCAGGCGGGACAGCTGTTCTTGTAGATTGTTTAACGAATAATCGTAATCGTACGGTCGGTGAAGTGCGTCATGCTTTTTCTAAATGCGGCGGTAATTTGGGTACAGATGGATCCGTTGCTTATCTTTTTAAAAAAATTGGCCAGATATCATTTGCACCCGGTACTTCGTTTGAGCGTATCATGGAACTTGCACTTGAATGTGGTGCTGAAGATGCCCAAATGAATGATGATCAAAGTATAGATGTGATCACTTTACCGGAGCAACTTATTGTGATCAAAGAAAAAATTGTCAAAGCAGGATTACATCCCGATCAAGCTGAAGTGATCATGCGCGCAAGTGTTGAAGTACCTATTCAAGATCAAGAAACAGCAGAAAAAATTGTGAATTTAATCGATATGCTGGAAGATTTAGACGATGTTCAAGCTGTATATTCAAATGCAGATATTGCTGAGGATGTGTTGAATAAGATGTAACTATTCAAGGAACAAAAATGACAGTGATCATTGGAATTGATCCAGGTTCAAGACGCACAGGGTATGGCATCATACGCTTTGAAGGATATCGTTATACCTATCTTGCGAGTGGCCACGTTGATTTAACTCGTATCGTTAAAACAGATCGCTTGCGACAGCTTTTTTTAAAGTTACAGGATATTGTCCAAGTTTATCGTCCAGATGAAGCAGCCATTGAACAAGTTTTTATGCATGAAAATGCGCAATCTGCTTTAAAATTAGGCCAAGCAAGAGGGGCTGCAATGGTTGCTTTTTCTATTCCAGTTGCAGAGTATTCTGCACGGGAAATTAAAAAATCGGTTGTAGGGCATGGCGCTGCGGGTAAATCCCAAGTGCAATATATGGTGCAGCGATTGTTGAATCTTAAAGCAGCATTACAAGCCGATGCTGCAGATGCCTTGGCGGTAGCGCTTTGTCATGCGCAATCAAGACACTTAAAGCAGTTGCTAAAGGGCTAGTTTCAGGGCGGTTTTAATGCGACAGCCTTGGGTCTAGTTTGACGTAGCCTGGAAAGTGCTTATAATTAGCCAAGTTCAGGATTTTTACGGTCATTTCTGAGTGAAACTGTCATTCCCGCGAAGGCGGGAATCCATCCAGATATGCTGGTAGATATCGAGCGGAGATTAATGACGGATGTTATTCAGTGAATTGATTTTTATTCTAAATTAATAGATGAATGGATTCCCGCCTTCGCGGGAATGACAGTTTCACTCAGAAATGACCGTAAAAATCTTGAACTTGAGGTTTCTCATTCTCGTCTTTATTAACGAAAAGGTATTTCATCATGGATTCAATCATGAATTTCTTAATTTCCAACGCAAACGCGGCTGATATTCCTGGCGCTCCTATGGCTTCTCAAGGCGGTGGGTTTTCTTTCCTCTTAATGTTTTTGATTTTAGTGTTCTTTATTTATTTTGCTGTTTGGCGACCACAAAATAAACGTGCCAAAGAACAACAACAAATGTGGAAAGCACTAGCCAAAGGGGATGAAGTCGTGACTGCTGGCGGATTGATGGGTCGTGTTAATAAAATTGTTGATCCTTACATTGTCCTTTCTGTAACAGACAACGTTGAAGTTGTCATGCAAAAATCTTCCATTGCTAATGTATTACCAAAGGGAACATTAAAATCAATTGAATCATAAGAAAGGATAGATCTTTGTATGGCTGTTACGATTAGAAATCGTTATTCACCTTGGAAATATGTGCTGATTGTGATTGTGATTGTTGCAGCATTTTTTTATGCTGCGCCGAATTTTTATCATGAATATCCTGCGATACAAATTCGTGGTGCTGCAACAAAAACAGTTGATAACAATACCTTAGAATCAGTAAAAAATGCTTTAACAAGTGCGAATATTCCTTATCAAGGTGTATTTTTCCAAGATAAAACACTTATTTTTCGCTTTGATTCAACAGATAATCAATTCAAAGCAAAAGAAGTGATACAAACCGCTTTAGGTGATGATTATCTTGTTGCACTCAATTTATCAAGCGGCGTGCCTGAATGGTTAAAATCTATCGGTGCAATGCCTATGCGTTTAGGTCTTGATTTGCGTGGCGGGGTGCATTTTTTAATGCAAGTTGATGTGGATTCCGTCATTAAACAACGCATAGAAGGGGATATGCGGGGTTTAAGTCAAGCTTTGCGTGATGAGCGTATTCGTTATGTGGGTATTGATCGAGAAGCAGCAAATGAAATTATTTTGCAATTTCGTGCACCATCAGAACTTAATGACGCATATACTTTTGTGACACAACGTTATAGTGAATTTGCTTGGACAAAAGATGAAAAACCAAATGGTATTTTAGTGTTACGGGGAACCTTAATCCCAGCTGCACTTTTTGCAATGAAGCAAGAAACATTAGAACAAGCAATGAATACTTTGCGCAATCGAGTCAATGAACTGGGTGTATCAGAAGCCATTGTTCAACAGCAAGGCGCAAGCCGTGTATCTGTTGATTTGCCTGGTATTCAAGATACTGCTGAAGCAAAAAACATATTAGGAAAAACAGCAACCTTAGAATTTCATATGGTAGAAACTGAACAAGATGCAGCGCTTGCAGCAAGCGAAGGACTTGCCCCTGCTGAAACGCGTTTGTATCAGTATCGTGATCAACCCATTTTATTAAAAAACCAAATTGTTTTACGGGGCTCATCTATTGTTGCAGCAACATCTGGTTTTGGTGAAGATGGTCACCCGAATGTACAAGTTCGTTTAGGGGGTGGTGGAGAGAGTTTATTTACAAAAACCACAGCTGAAAATATTGGGAAGCCGATGGCAGTTGTTTATGTTGAAGTGAAATCCATACCGAAAAAAATAAATGGTCAATCCATCATTACTTATCAAACTGAACGACAAATCATCAGTGTAGCAACCGTGCAATCTGCTCTTGGAAATAATTTTCAAATTACAGGGCTTGCATCACAAGATGAAGCACGCACATTGGCACTTTTATTGCGAGCAGGTGCTTTACCAGCGGCAGTGACGATCATTGAAGAGCGTCAAATTGGCCCAAGTTTGGGTAAACAAAATATACACATGGGCATTCTTTCTGTTGAAGTGGGTATGGCTTTAGTGGTTGTTTTCATGGCACTTTATTATGGTGTGATGGGGGTGATTGCAGATATTGCACTTGCTTTAAATTTGGTTTTAATCGTTGCAGTTTTATCGTTGCTGGGTGCAACGCTTACCCTTCCTGGTATTGCAGGGATTGTATTAACGGTTGGTATGGCTGTTGATGCAAATGTTTTAATTTTTGAGCGTATTCGTGAAGAATTAAGACGTGGGATGGGTGTGCAAGCCAGTATTTACGCGGGATATGAGCGTGCATTTGTCACCATTTTAGATGCAAACATCACCACATTGATTGTGATGATGATTTTATTTAGTTTAGGTTCAGGGGTTGTGAAGGGGCTTGCAATCACGGTAACGGTTGGATTAATTACCTCCATGTTTACTGCGATTATGGGTACGCGGGCACTCGTGAATTTAATTTATGGTTATCGGTCTGCTAAACGAATTTCAATTGGAATCTAAACAATGGAATTTTTTAAAAGTAATACCAACATTAATTTTATGTCACAGCGTAAGTGGGCTGCGATGTTTTCTATTATTCTTTTCTTATTTTCTATTCTTTCACTTGCTGTCTATGGGTTGAATTGGGGTCTTGATTTTACTGGCGGGACGCAAATTCAACTCAGTTTTCAGCAAGAAGCCAATTTAAACACCATTCGAAACAATTTGGAAAAAGCGGGTCTCAAAGAGGCAATGGTGATGAGTTATGGCACTTCAAAAGATGTGTTGGTGACTTTAATCAAAGAAAATAAAAATAATGTTTTAGACAATCAAGCGGATACTTCTACAGTGAATCGCGTAACCGCAGCATTACCCGATGCAAAGGTAGAACAAGTTAATTATATTGGGCCGCAAGTAGGTAAAGAGATGGCAAGCAAAAGTGTGATAGCCATTCTTTTAGCTTTGCTTGGTACAATGGTTTATATCGCATTTCGATTTGATTTGCGTTTTGCAGTTGGTTCAACCGTTGCTTTAGTACACGACCCCATTATTATTCTTGGTGTATTTTCATTTTTTAGAATTGAATTCAATTTGATTGCACTCGCCGCTGTTTTAACGGTGATTGGTTATTCCTTGAATGATACGATCGTTATTTTTGATCGTGTGCGTGAAGATTTTCGTAAGATGCGAAAAATTTCTGCGTTGGAAGTGATGAACCAAGCCATTAATCAAACCTTATCGCGTACCATCATGACTTCCGTTTTAACTTTAACGGTTGTGCTTGCATTATTTTTCCTAGGCGGTGCTTTATTACAAGGATTTTCATTGGCATTGATTATTGGTATTATCGTTGGCACTTATTCTTCAATTTATGTGGCAGGTTCACTGACGCTTGCTTTAGGATTAGATAGAAAACATCTTGTCCCACAAACTAAAGAAATTGACGAAAGACCTTAATTTTCAAAGAGGAGTTTTATTTATGAAAAAATTATTTTGTTTAGTTGTTACTTTTATCGCTATGACACAATTTGCTTTTGCTTGTGATGCTTGCAGCGCTCACCAGAAAAAAATGCAAAGCCAGCAAAAAAATGAGCAAAGTAAATAATGGTGATGGAGCAGTTCCTCAGTAGGATTGTCATCCTGAGCGAGCTGTCTCCTGAGTAGGGTGGTTGTCATCCTTGAGCAAGAGCTTGTCATCCTGAGCGTAGCGAAGGATCACTATCTAATTAGTATTCACTATCGAGATCATTTATCATGATCATGAAGAATTTAAGCAGATCCTTCGCTACGCTCAGGATGACAAGCTCTTGCTCAAGGATGACAACGCATGTTCAGAATTGACAGAAAGTGCACAAAATATATTTTATTCAACAACACTATTTTAAGATGTATTTTATGATCAAACGCTATCTTCAATATAGTTTTGTCATTTTATGTTGTCTAACAAGCGCTTGTTCGCGTCATCCAGAACAACACGCGCAAGGTTATATTGAAGGTAGGTACACTTATATCGCAACACCAGTTTCTGGTGTGCTTGAAGCGTTATACGTTGATCGCGGAAGTTTTGTTAAAAAAGGACAACAATTATTTTCGCTCCAAATGCAACCAGAGAGCGATGAATATGATGCAGCCCTTGAAAATTATCGTGCATCAATTGCTGCGCGTGATACCGTCCTTTCTAACATCACTTACGCCAAAATTACTTTTGAACGATATAAAGTACTGGTTCCAAAGCGGGCTTTAGAACAATCTGCATTGGATCAAGCGCAATCTAATTACAAAGCCCTCCTTGCAGATCTTGATCAAGCGAATGCGAATATTGAATCGACCAAAGCCCTGCTTGCACAAGCAAAGTGGACGAAAGATCAAAAAATAGTCTACGCGCCTGTTGATGGTATTGTGTTTGATCGGTTCTATCGTTTAGGCGAATACACTATTGCAAACCAAGCCATTTTATCTTTGCTTGCACCACGTGACATTAAAGCCATTTTTTATATTCCCGAACCTGATCTTTCACGCATACAATTGAACGATGAAATAAAAATCAAACTTGATGATCAAACCGTGTTAGGCAGAATCAGTTTTATTTCACCTGTTGAAGAATACACCCCGCCTGTTATTTATAGTACTGAAACGAATTACAAATTAATTTATCGTATAGAAGCTGTTTTTAATGCGAGTGATGCTTTGAAACTCCATCCTGGTCAACCGGTTACAGTGTTATACACTCCTCATGCGCGATGATTTAATTGTAGATGTCACGAATTTAAATAAAAGTTTTGATGGTAAACCTGCAGTCATCAACCTTACCTTGCAAGTCAAACGCGGTGAAATTTTCGGATTTTTAGGGCCAAACGGCAGTGGGAAAACAACCACTATTCGAATGTTATGTGGTTTGATGACGCCTGATTCTGGTCAGGGAACCTGTCTTGATTATGATATCTTGCATGATTCAGCCATGATCAAACCTTTAGTGGGCTATGTGCCGCAAGCATTTAGTTTGTATCAAGACTTAACCGTCAAAGAAAATCTTGAGTTTATTTCGCGTGTGTATGGTGCGCGTGATTATGAAAAACGGGTGCGTGAGATTATCGCAGATTTAGAATTAGGGCCCTATAAAAATATCCTGTCTGGACGTTTGTCAGGGGGGTGGAAGCAGCGTTTATCACTTGCCGCCGCATTAATCCACGATCCAAAATTATTGTTGCTGGATGAACCGACAGCAGGGGTCGACCCTAAAGCGCGTCGTGAATTTTGGAATTATATTACTCATCTGACGACCAAAGGCATCACAGCATTGGTGAGTACGCATTATATGGACGAAGCTGAGCGCTGTAATCGCCTTGCCTATGTTGTTTATGGACATTTAATGGTGGAAGGAACCGTATCAGACATTATCCATAGCGTAAAATTACAAACCTGGGCTGCAAGCGGAAAAGAATTGCGGTCACTTGTCACAAAAATTCAAGATGAACCAGGGGTCGAGCAAGTGGTGATGTGGGGAAATGAATTACGCATTGCGGGTGCAGATCCCTCTTCTTTGGAGACGGTCATGCATCGTTATTCACAATTAACCTGGCACCAAGTCACGACCAATTTAGAAACGGTATTCATTCATTTAGTTGCAAAACAATCTGAACAAGTTCAGGAAAAATCAACATGAGGTGGGGGATTTCGTTTTTTCGATTATGGGGATTAGTCGTCAAAGAATTTACGCAATTTAAGCGCGATCATAGTACGTTTGCGATGGTCATCAGTGTCCCCATTATTCAACTCATTTTATTCGGTCTTGCGATCAATACGAATCCGAGACATTTACCGACTGCATTAATTAATTTCGATCAGGGGCCGTTTTCGCGCACACTGATACAACAATTAAATGCAACACAATATTTTAACTTTGATCATTTTCCGCAAACGGAAGCAGCAGCACAAAAATTATTTGATCGGCATCAAGTCTTGTTTACCTTGAATATTCCACCTGATTTTTCACGCAAATTAGTGCGAGGGCAAAAGCCTGTAGCATTGCTTGAAGTAGATGGCACAGATCCTGTGTCTGTTGGTTCGGCGGTTGCTGCTGTCAATGGTTTGATGCCTACTTTATTTCAATATGATTTAGTGGGCCCTTTAAGTCGATTAAAACCGAGCGCAGGCCCAGCCGAAATTCGTATCCATGTAAAATATAATCCCAGCGCCATCACGCAATATAATATTGTTCCTGGGTTATTGGGTACTGTTTTAACCATGACGTTTGTGATTGTTGCTTCAATGGCGCTTACGCGTGAGCGAGAACGGGGCACGCTTGAAGGATTATTATCGACACCCATTTTACCGATTGAAGTCATCATTGGTAAAGCTACACCTTTTATTGTTGTGGGTTATGTGCAAGTGATTATTGTTTTGGCTATCGCACATTTATTTTTTAAAGTGCCTATGAATGGGAGTTTTATTTTATTAATTTTAGTGACTTTCCCTTTTATTTTAGCCAATCTTTTTACGGGGATCATGATTTCAACGTTTGCAAAAACGCAATTGGAAGCAAGTCAGTTTGGTATTTTTTTCTTTTTGCCATCGATGTTGCTTTCAGGATTTGCATTTCCATTTAAAGGCATGCCCATGTGGGCGCAAGGATTAGGCAATATTTTGCCACTTACGCATTTTATCAATATCATTCGTGGAATCATGTTGAAAGGAATTGGGTTTCGCGATGTGTGGGTCGATTTAATTCCCCTATTGCTATTTATGATTGTGATTTTGTTTATTGCGCTGAAGCGTTATAGGCAGACTTTAGATTGATTGAGGGCGATGATAAAAATTTGTCATCCTGATGAGCGCAGCGAAGGATCTCATCAATATACAAAAACAGATCCTTCGAGCAAAAAACGCTCTCAGGGTGACAAACGTTGTTGTATATCTTCAAAAATGGCCAAAGTCGAGAGACCTTAACACTTATTTTAATCGTGGGTAATAGTTTTCTAGATCCTGACAAGCGGGGTTTTGTTCTGATTTCAACTGCCCTATTTTCTCTACTAGTTCCCTTCCACGTACTGAAAACAAACTTCCGATTGTATAGAGTTGCTTCCCTATTTTTAATCTTTCATTTTTGAGGCAAAAAATTGTATTCAGGGTCGCCAATTTTTTTTCTTTAGTCATTTTGCCCTGTAACCATGCCAAGGTGCTTTGAGTTTTTTGTAGGGTTGATATTGATTGATCAAGCTCAGCATTTACACCTTCTAAATGTCTGCGTTTTTTCCCTAAAGCATGTTTAATTAGTAAATCATGTTCAGATAGTTTGATGTTAGCATAGTGATAATAAAGTTGCTGAAGGTCTTGAATGGAAATTGTTTCTGGTGTTAAGTAAGATGCAATTTTTAAAACAATCTCGTTAGGAAGATCCCCTATAATTGATGGTTTAGCCCAAAATGAAAGTGAAAAATGAACGTAGAACCACGTCCGTAAATCAAGTCCTAATAATGCTTCTGCTTGAGTGGGGTTTAGTTGATAGTTATATTGAAATCTGGCAGGTATGATGAGATTGAAGTAACGATAAATATATTGGTATAAAAAATCATTTATGGGTGTTGTTTCATCAGTAGATGAAAGAGTGATTCCTTTTGCGGTTGCTGCGGCATTATTTGTTACATCCGCCCAATTGCTAATTCCCTTATTGCGTTTCATATCTTCATCGAGCAGAAACCATAAGACTTTGTTTTGTGCAAACCAAGGTGATGTCATACCAACACAGGTGGCAAGGCCCCGAGGTGTATTAACACGTGCAAAAGGTGTTATCTGGAATGGATGAGTATCAATGGTTAATTCTATAGGACTCCCTGTGCGCGATGGCATTGATATTTGCCTACTCACATTATATTTTTGTAACAATTCCCGCATCGTTTTATAGGTGAACGTATAAGTGGGGTTGAATTGAAGCTTGGGTTTAAAGGATAAATACCATTCATACAAAAAATCGTTAATGGGTTTATCATTTTCATCAAGGACGTGATAATTTTCTCTATTACATCTACTAATGTCTTTCTCATTATCAAAATGCACCCATAATACTGCATTCAAATAACATATTTTTTCTATACCAATGATTGTTGCATGATGAGCTCTATTATCTGCTTCGACACGAGTAAATGGAATAGCACCAATAAGCGTTTTACATTCACTGGGATTGATAGTAATTTTTCTTCTTCCGTAGGCGGTTTTGATAGTGACATCCTCAACAGTCGAATTAAGCATGATATATCGTTGCATCATTTTATAAGTCGGGCGGTTTGTTGACATCACAAAGTACTCCCCTTAAAGCAGGGCTGTATGACTTTTAACAATTGTTTCAATAATGTTGGATTAGCTGCAACAATATGGCCTGTTTTAAAATAGTCTTCCCCACCCAAGGGGTCAGCAGCCATGCCACCGGCTTCTTTGACGAGCAGGACACCTGCTGCAATATCCCAAATATGTAAGCCAAATTCCCAAAAGCCATCTAATCGGCCACATGCGACATAGGCAAGATCAAGGGTTGCAGCTCCTGCTCGGCGGATATCGCCACATTGGGTGAGAATGTCGCGAATTAATTTATCGTTGGGTAGGTGGCGCAATTCTTCAGTGTGACGATGCGCAAAACCGGTTGCGAGCAAGGTATCTTTTAGTTGTTTTCGCTCACTCACCCGGATTCGGCGATCATTGAGGTAGGCACCTTTTCCACGGCTTGCGGTAAATAATTCTTGACGAATGGGATCGTAGATCAAGCCATGTTCTATTGTATTTTTGTATTTGATAGCGATTGAGACTGCAAAATGGGGGAAGCCATGAATAAAATTACGTGTGCCATCAATAGGATCGATGATCCATTGGTAATGTTCGCCTGCTATTTCACCGCTTTCTTCGCCTAAAATAGCATGATTTGGATAAGCCTTTTTAATAATGCTGATAATTTCTTGCTCAACTCGCTGGTCAATTTCAGTGACAAAATCATTGGGTTTTTTTTCGGCAATTTTGATAGTATTCAAACGCTGAAGGGCGCGCGTGATGATATTGCCAGCAGCACGGGCAGCTTCAATTGCAATATTGAGAAAGGGTTGTCGGGTCATGTGCGAAATGTATTTTTATGTTATATAGAACCCATCATGATAAAACGAATAAAACGATCATGCTATCTATTTTTCCTCTTTTTATGAGATAGCTACTATGTTGAACCGAATTCGAATTGTTTTAGTGCAAACCTCCCACCCAGGGAATATTGGTGCTGCTGCGCGGGCGATGAAAACGATGGGATTGAAGCATCTTTATCTTGTTTCTCCACTTGAATTTCCGCATCAAAAAGCAGTGGAAATGGCATCCGGTGCGAATGATGTTTTAGAGCAAGCGATTGTTGTGCGTACCTTACAGGAAGCGATTGCAGATTGTTCACTTATTGTAGGGACTAGTACACGCATGCGACGTATTCCTTGGCCACTTTTTGCTTTACGTGATGCAGTAGATGAAATTGCAAAACAGCCAAGTGGTTCCATTGCCATTCTGTTTGGGCGCGAACAGACGGGCCTTACGAATGACGAGCTAGAACATTGTCATTTGCATTTGCATATTCCTGCAAATGCATCCTACAGCTCTCTCAATATTGCAGCTGCAGTGCAAGTGGTTGCTTATGAATTACGTGTCAAAAGCCTTGTTGATGAATCTATTATGGTGATGGATGAGCCGAGTGCAACAGCGGATGAAATGGAAAATTTGTTTACGCATTTAGAGCGCACTTTTATCAAGGTTCAATTTTTAAAGCCACATGCGCCACGAAAATTAATGACGCGTTTTCGGCGTTTATTTTATAAAGCGCGTCTTGATAAAATGGAAGTCAATATGCTGCGGGGGTTTTTGACAGCGATTGATGAGAGCGTTGAAGAATAAATTTGCTTGAACAGGATGTCTACCCAATTTTTATTGTATCTAATTGAATTAATTAATAAAAATATATTATCGATATTTACAGAAAATACGCTTTGCTTTGCTATATTTAATATAGACACATATGGTTTTAAGCCGAGGAGTGTGGATATGTATTCGAGTTATCATGTAGCAGAGTCTGATAGAAATAATAAGATTACGGAGTATTGGCAACTGCTTCAATCCTGTTTACAGAATGAATTTAGGAATGATTCGATAGCACAATTACGATGGGTGGAAGAATATAATACGCATATCGCACCACCACCTCCCCAACGACCAACAATATCTATTGATGATCTAAATAAAAAAATAGAACACTTACAAGCAGTCCAAGCTCTTTTACAAGAGAGCCAAAAATTAAAAAATAATTGTCCTAAAGCTGTGCAGGAGTTGAATCAACTCATGAGTAGTAAATTAGACAATAATCCTCAGCTTAACGCTAAAGAAAAAAAAGAGGCTAGACAATCTATCGTTGCTATTGTCCCAGTTGCTAGAGAGTTAAATAGCATGGCAAAGCATCTTGCTCAATCTCCACGCTCTACACTTGATCAAATTAATGATGTAACACGATTGGTCAAAAATACAAACACGTTAGTAGAGAAGATTCCAGAGAAAAAATTGCAAGGTAAAGATTTGAAAAATTTCGTTGGAGAAGCAAAAAAATGTAACAATGAAATAAAAAAAGGAATTAAACAACGTTGGGAAATGAGCAGTGAGGCGATGAAGCAAGGCGGGGCCTTGGTTAAAGCGGGAACAACGATGATTTTAGCTGGTGCGCTTCTTAATATTGCTGCTGTGATTTGTGATGCTACTGTTGTAGGCATCCCAATTGGTGCAGGACTTCATACTATGGGAGTTGCATTCTTGGGTATGGGTGCAATGGCAAATTCTGCAAGTTTAACCATCGGCATAGGTAGTATGACTAGGACTAAGAGTAAAGACCTTGGGAAAATTGCTGATGCAGCAGACCGATTATTAAATTCACCGGAAATTTCTAAGATATCTGATAAATTAGATCATGCAAAAAACGTAGATAAAAAGATTGAATATCCTAAGTATGTCAAAGATTGCGATAATAACAAGTATCTGACGAATGAAGATACAAAAAGGTTTCGACGGTAGTATTTTAATAAACGCACTTTAATGAATAACTAAAACAAGATTACTCGTCAATCCAAATGTTTTGATGTGAAAAATGTTGTAGTTAATCACTTTCAACTCGTTACATATTTTTTTTAAGATTTTTACATCCAATAAATTCATATTTTGTTCATCCGCATAAAACGAAAGCCCTAGCATATTTAAAATTTTTCTATGAATTTTTTTTGGTAGCCAATGAATAACAGGCAATAAAGTATGGACTTCAATGGGGTGCCAGCGATTGGGCGTCGTAATAAAAACTCCTTTTTTTGAAACGCGTACGCATTCAGCAATCATTTTTTTTTGATTTTCATATGACCCAATATGTTCAATCACAGCAGATGAAAAGATGACATCAATGCTCTTTGATGGGAAAGGGAGAGCTTTAACATCACCGGATTGAAAGCGAAGGCCAGGGTAAATCTCTTCAAGGAAGGTAGCATTTTGATTAGAAAGTGCAATAATTTTATTTTTTTCAGGAAAAAATTTTTCAAAATAATTCGATGATTGAGCATTTTTATCGGCGGTAACACCTGCATCAAGCACAGAATTTAATTCATGGGAAGGAAAAATTGTTGTGAATAGATCAAACATTTCAAGCCGTTTTTTTAAGGATAAACGGTCTATGTAAGTGTTTGGTTTTTGTAAAGTATAGTTCGTGTCTGACATAATGTGGTAATTATAACAACATCGCACGCCAGTTGTCTGCTTGGAATTTTTTATCAAGGCGAATATTATTTTGTGTTAAATTTAAGCGATAATTTTCATTTGACAATGAATAATACACCCCTTTTTTTAATTCAATCACTGTCTTTGCCGGATAAATTTTATTGTTTAATTTGATATTTGTGTTGCTTTGAACAAGATATTTTCCCGCAAATTGCAGATGAAATATTGTATTTCCTTTTTGAATAAGTGGTGCGTAAAGATAAATACTGCCCCAATAATGCGCGTAATGGGTATCAAGATAATGTTTAATAACCGGTGGTAATGCCATCATTCTATAATTATTGACATAAAATTTAACATCAGATTGTTGTAATGCTTTCATGATGTTTTCACTTGTTGCGTTTGGATCTTCATCTAGTGAAGGTAGCATCAC
>Ga0155583_128_pt1 | contig 20830 bp, 23 predicted proteins | sample RifCSPhighO2_12_FD_107240 | JGI IMG/M metagenome (GOLD analysis project Ga0155583, IMG submission 107240) | Gammaproteobacteria bacterium RIFCSPHIGHO2_12_FULL_38_14 | reverse complement strand
TCGAGGAAGTAACAATAATGCTATCCTTGGTCGATATTTGCTGTGGGATAATCAATCCAGTGTGGTTTCTGTTCAAGTCTTTGCTAACCGATTAGGCCCAGCAGTGGAATTTGATATTCCAGCGAGTAACAGCCGTTTTAATACCGGCGAAGCTTTATTATTTGGTACGGGTGGAAGTGGAGCGAACATCAATCAGTACTGGTTTTTTAACGCGCTACTTGGCCTTGTTCAGCGTTACGCGGCCGGAGATCAACTCCAATTGAATTTAGAAGGCGGTTGGAAGTTTGAAGATAAAAATTATTGGTTTCTTTTGCAAAATTATAACACGCTTAATCCGGGTAATCTCACTGCCCCCACGGGAACGGGGTATAACTTAATCACGATCGCTCCAAGTTTGGTATACTGGATAACAAAGACTGTTGGCTTACAATTTGGTGTTGCGCAAGATATTTATGGACAAAATGTTGGTAAAGGAACCTCTCCATTTGTAGCAAGTTGGGTTCAGTTTTAACAAGGATGTGTCAATGAAATTAGGCGAGCGGTTTGTTAAAAATGAATTAGCCCTTGCACAACAAATTAAAAAGGCTTTACTGTTGCAACGCCGCACCGGTGGTCAATTGGGCGAGATTTTACTCGCTATCACTAGCATGCGTTCTTTAGATTATTACAAGGTGCTTGCCGAGCATTATGGCTTGGGATTTGTTGATCTATTAGTTAGTAAACCAAATCTTCAATTGTTAAGTGATGAAGATCATGATTTATATTTATCAATGTTAACCATTCCAATCAAAAATAAAAATGATACGTTCACCATTGCAACTGCTCATCCATCGCCGGAAACAATAAACTTCATTAAAAAAAAGTGGGGTGAATCTACTGATATTGTTTGTACCGCTAAATTTGATGTTCTTTCCATTTTGCAAGATAGATTTCATGAAGATTATTTATATGAATCAATCAATAAGTTAATTGATAGTAACGCAGCATTTAGTGCAAAAAAAACGTTCTGCACTTGGCAAGTCATGTTGATTGTATTCGTTATTGGGATGAGTATTTATTTAATTATTTTTAATTCGAAATTATTTTTTATATTATTCAATATTTTTTTAACAATTTCAGTATCTGTTGTATTAATCTATAAGGTTATGCTTTCAATTATCGCGATGTTTATTGACCATCAATATAAAGAAGCAAACAAAAAAGCATTGCCTAAAAAAAATCTTCCAATTTATACAATTCTTGTACCACTTTACAAAGAAAAAGAAATTACATTAAGAAATCTTTTTGAAAATATTAAAAAAATCCATTATCCAAAACATAAATTAGATGTCAAAATTTTACTTGAACGTGATGATGAACAAACTATTTCTATCTTAAAAAATATGCATTTACCAAGTTATTGTGAATTTATTTATGTATCACCAGGCGAGCCAAGAACAAAAGCAAAAGCGTGTAATTACGGCTTAAAATTTGCACGAGGGGAGTATCTCACCCTATATGATGCCGAAGATAAGCCAGATCCTTATCAATTAAAAACAGTACTTAACACATTTTTATCGCATCAAGATTCTCATCTTGCGTGTATACAAAGCAGATTAAATTTTTACAATAGCAATGAAAATTGGCTAACACGCATGTTTACGATTGAATATACTTATTGGTTTGATTTATTACTCCCCGCCCTTTCATATTTGCGTACTCCTATACCTTTAGGGGGAACCAGCAATCATTTTAAAACAGCGATCTTACGAGAAATTGATGCATGGGACCCTTACAACGTAGCTGAAGATGCTGATTTAGGCATACGGTTACAATATCTTGGCTACAAAACAAAGGTCATTGCATCAACAACATATGAAGAAGCAAATTGCCGTTTAATTAATTGGATTAAGCAGCGAACACGATGGGTAAAAGGATATATGCAAACTTATCTCGTACACATGCGCAATCCATTTAAATTATGGCGCGCAATAGGTGTAAGAGGATTTATAAGTTTTCAATTGTTTGTTGGTGGAACAGTATTAAGTAACTTATGTTACATTATTCTTTGGTTCATTTTTATCGCATCATTTTTTTTGACGCCGTCACAAAAAGCATATTTTTTTCCTTTTCATATGATAGAAATAGCTTATTTTAATTTTTTTGTAGGATCATTTGGTATTATTGTTTTAAATTTGCTTGGGATCATTCAAAGAGGGAAATATTCGTTGGCTTTGGTATCAATTACATCACCAATTTATTGGTTATTAATTTCAATTGCAAGTTATCGCGCGTTATATCAACTATTTTTCAATCCAAGTTATTGGGACAAAACGGAGCATGGAATTAGCAAACTTTTGAAATGAGATATTTATGATAAACATTAAAGAATACTCGGAGAAACATCAAATTAAATTTGGAACGAGTGGAATTCGCGCTGCTAACGAACAATTAACAGATGAAGCTTGCTATCTTTATACAATTGCATTTTTACAATATCTAGAACATACAAAACAAATCAATAATAAAATTATTATTGCCGGCGATTTGCGTAGTAACACTGATCATCTCATCAAGGTTATCTATCAAGCTATCACAGGCCGAGGTTATAGCGTTGAATATGGTGGAAAAATTCCTACACCAGCACTCTGTTACTATGCAATGCATGAAAAAGCTCCAGCCATTATGGTGACGGGAAGTCATATTTCTCCTGATATGAATGGATTTAAATATTACAAACCAGATGGTGAAATTCTGAAATCGGATGAAAATGAAATTTTATCAGAAAATATTTTACTTGATTTAACCTTGTTTGATCATCATCAATTAAAATTGTTACCAGATAGTATTCCAATCACCGATGCACCATATCAGTTTTACATCACGCGTTATTTAAAATTTTTTCCTAAAAATGCGTTGAAAGGCATGCATATAGGAGTGTATTCGCATTCCAGTGTAGCAATAAAAGCATTAATTGAGATCATTAAAAAATTAGGAGCAATAATTAAGGTATTCGGTAATGAAAAAAATTTTCACGCTTTAGATACCGAAGCGTTATCAACGCAAGATAAAAATATCTCAAATGAATATGCAAAGCTTTATCAATTAGATGCTATTGTTTCAACGGATGGTGATGGAGATAGACCACTTATCAGTGATGAAAATGGAAATTGGATACAGGGTGATATTATTGGAATTTTGTGCACACTAATATTGAAGGCAGATCATGTTGTTGTACCCTTGTCCTGTAATCGTTCTATCGATGTGCTTCCAACCTTAAAAAAAATTGTTAGAACAAAAATTGGATCGCCTTATGTGATTGAAAAAATGCTAGACTTGATTAAAGACGGAGAAACCAATGTCCTTGGTTTTGAATCAAACGGTGGTGTATTGGTAGGAAGCGAATTTATCTTTGATGAAAGAAATCTTGAACCATTGCCCACGCGAGATGCAATATTACCAATACTTTTAATACTGTCCTATTTGAACAAGAATCAGCTAAAAATACATGATTTTATCCAAAATAATATTTTTTCGTATACCGTAAGCGATAGTTTAAAATTTATCTTACCTTATCATACAGAATCGTTTTTTTCATTTTTAACGCAAAATAATACCATCGCAGAAAACATAAAATTATTTTTTAAACAAGATGAACCTATTGAAAAAATTGAATTATTAGATGGGATGGCTATCTATTTTGAAAATGGTGAAATGATTTATCTAAGACAATCTGGTAATTCGCCTGAGCTTAGATGTTATACTGAATCTAATACGGAAGCTAAAGCAAAGAAATTGAATAATCGTTGTATGATTTTAATCAAACAATGGATGGATAACATGACTAAACCTCATGAGCAGATTATTCCCGTGTTACTCAGTGGTGGGGTGGGGAAACGTTTATGGCCATTATCACGATCAAGCTATCCTAAACAGTTTTTGCGTTTGTATAATGATAAAACCCTTATTCAAAATACGATATTGCGTTGTCAAAATAGCTTATCACTCACACAAGCAATCATTACCGGAAACGAAAAAGATAAATTTATTATTTCATCACAACTTACTGAAATTAATATTGCAGCGAAAGCGATTATTTTAGAGCCAGCAAGTCATAATACAGGGCCTGCAATTGCGATTGCTTCTTTCTTCACAATGAAAAATCTTGGTGATCAACTCATTTTAGTGATGCCTGTTGATCATAAAATAGATGATATTGAATCATTTTGGCATTGTGTTGATCGAGCAAAACAATATGCTTTAGAAGACTATATTGTTGTTTTTGGCACTAAACCAAACTCACCTGATCCTGGGTATGGTTATATTGAAGTTAATCATGCCATTCACGATCAAGCTTATCTAGTTAAAAAATTTATTGAAAAACCTGAAAAATCATTGGCTATTCAATTTGTTTCGGATGGTATGCATTATTGGAATGCCGGTATTTATTTGTTTAAAGCAAGTCGTATATTGAATGATTTTGAAAAATTTCAACCGGAAATTTTTGCATATTGTAAAAAAGCGTATGCTGAATCAATAGAAGAAAATTCTTTTGTCCATCTTCCGCCTGATATTTATCAACAATGTCCATCGATATCAATCGATTATGCAATCATTGAAAAAGCAGCCAATATATGCATGATACCATTAACAAGCGATTGGAAGGATATTGGAAACTGGCAATCTCTCTACGACATTGCTGAAAAAGATGAAAATCAAAACGTTATTGAAGGCAATATCGTTGCAATCGATACAGTTAATAGTTATTTAAGAACAGAAGACAAACTCATTGCAACCGTTGGTTTACAAAATTGTTTTGTTGTTGAATCTCATGATGCATTATTAATTGTTAATAGAGATTATCTTCAAAAAATGATTGAGCTTACAGATATTCTCGGTAAACATCATCAAGCTGAAATGAATGCATTGTCTGTGATGTATCGTGCGTGGGGATATTGTCATGTTATCGAATCATCGCCGCATTATCGAATTAATAAAGTCGTTATGTTTCCCAACCAAAATATTTCATTTGAAAATGAAAAAAATCATGCTGCGCATTGGTTGGTATTAAAAGGCGAAGCAACTATTATTCTCGAAAATAATAAACATGTTTTACACGCAAATGAATCAATATTTATTGCTGCTCATGAAGTATATCAGCTTGAAAATAAAGGTTTGGATAACCTTGAATTGATACAGATCGAAATAGGACTTGCGCTTGATCAAAATGGTTTGAAAAACTCAGAAGAAATTTTTGAATTATAAAATGAATTTAAAACAATAAGTTAACTATGCATTGTCACTCCTAAACAAACGATTGCGACAAATCTTGCGACATGGTTACGACATATCTTGTGACAATCTTGTGACATTGTTAAAATAGAGTAACCTGGAGCATATTTAATGTTTAAACCAAAATTTACAATCACCAATTCAATAGCGAATACGCTAACCACAATAGAGCGGGCTAGAGGATTTTTAGAGGCTGCCACTCTTTCTGATGAGTGGGTCGTCAAAATGCAAAATAAAGCTTTGATATTAGAAGCGCATTACACCACGCATATCGAAGGCACACAGCTTACGTTGGAGCAATCAGAGCAATTGTGGGCAGGCCAGTATCTTGCAACAGCTAATCCCGATGATACAAGGGAATTATTAAACTACCGACAGGCATTTGATCTAGTCGCGGGCTATGTGGGTGATGGGGAACCGATTACCGAAGGATTGATTCGAGAGATTCATAAACGCCTTGTTGAGGGGGTGAGAGGTAACGCTGCTACACCTGGCGATTACCGTAAAATCCAGAATTATGTTGTTAATTCCAAAACGAAAGATGTCATTTACACACCACCAGCTGCATATGAAGTGCCACAGATGATGCATGAATTAGTGGATTGGATAAATCACGAATCAGAAATACATCCTGTTTTAATATCAGGTATTGCGCAATTTCAACTTGTGCATATTCATCCTTTTTTGGATGGTAATGGCAGAACTGCACGTTTGCTATCAACCTTATGTCTTTATCAGCGTGGATATGACTTTAAAAAATTATTTACGATTAGCGAATATTATGACCGCAATAGAAGTGATTATTATCAGGCAATTCAAAGTGTACGTGAGCAAGATATGGATATGACAGGCTGGATCGAATATTTTGTTCAAGGCTTATCTGCACAATTGCAAGAAGTGAAATCATTAGGTAAACAAGCAATAGAGCAGGACGCTTTGGTCAGGCAATATCATTTGTCCGATAGGCAAAAATTAGTAATTGAATATATTGCTAAGTATGGTGGTATTTCAATCCAACAGTTTGAAGAAATTTGTCCTGATGTAACTCGCAGAACGTTGCAACGTGAATTAAAAGAGTTAATTGATAAAAATATTCTAACTACGACCGGTGCTACAAGTAATTTGATTTACGAGATGAAGATAAAAAGTATGCAGGATGGCACAGATACTATCAAGGGCATAAGGTGATTTCATTTTTTTGTATGGCGCACCGGCCCAGTTATATGTCGCCGGTCCTGGATTTTTTGCACAGAACCAAAATCAAAAAGGAAAAAAACAAAAAATATTGTAGAATCTTTATTGAGAAAAACACTTAAGTAACTCTGCTGCAATGCATCAAGGACACGTCTTGGTTAAGTCGTTAACGTTAGATATAACTGGGGGCCGTCCAGTGAGATGCCAATCGTTAAACCATATATCATTTTTATGTAAAACATCTAACTGACGGCGATTATATAAGTCAGAAAGGGTTTGATCTAATTCTTCATCTGTCCCTATAAACACTGGTGGCAAACGATACAGATATTCTGCATAATTTGAGAACCATTTTTCGACCATTCCTGATTTCCATGAAAAAAAGCTGTTTCCATGTCGGATCAATAATTATTTTTCCGTCAATAGTCCGTAAAAATGCATGATCATAACATGATAACCGCTACCGCTCTATTGCTTCAATTCCTTTGTCAGTCTCATACAATTGAGTAAGTATTCCTTGTGATGAAAGGTATTCTTGAGTAGGAGTGGAATTTGGTCAAAAATTTGCTTTCGATTTGCTATGCCTTTCATATTGCAGTCCTTAGGTATTTTTGAACTGTGAGCATAATATCTATTTTTTATTTACTTGTAACTAGTTGTCATTAATAATATCCAGCTAACAAATCCGATATCGAGGATAATTATGAATCAAGTGGAGCCGTGGCTTTCGGTTGAAGAAATAGCTGATCATTTAAAGATCAGCAAAGAAACAGTTTATCGCTGGCTAGAAAAAGGCAAAATTCCAGCCCATCGAGTAGGCAAGCAATGGCGCTTCAAGCCAAGCGAAGTTGATGAATGGGTTAGGTCAGGAAGTGCGTCTGAAGAGAGAGTGCAGAATTAATGAATACAAATCATCGTAAACAATTACAAGAAAAGCTTTGGGCTGCAGCAGAGCAACTTCGTGCGAATGATTATTCTCTCAATCCTGGTCGCTATATCGAAATTATTGCAAATGAGATGGATGATGTTGATTTTGAGACACGTATGCATGAGTTAATGGCTGAGTTTAAAAATCTAACCGCGGAAGCGCATCAATTAGAAGCAAAAATTATGGAAGATTGGGGAAAAATACTATGACAGAAGTTATTCAATCCATAATTACAGATAATAATTTTACAGAGTTCTTTTTTTATAAAACGCCTAATGGAAGCGTGAAGGTAGAGGTGTTTTTGCGCGATGAAACGATATGGCTTACTCAGGCAAAAATTGGTGAGCTTTTTGGTGTTGATAGAACAGCCGTGACTAAACATTTGCGAAACATTTACTCTGAAGGCGAGCTGGATAAAAAACGAACATGCGCCAAAATGGCACATGTTCAAAATGAAGGCAGTCGAGCGGTAACTAGAGAGATTGAATACTACAATCTGGATGCTATTTTGTCTGTTGGTTATCGAGTTAATAGTTCACAGGCAACACATTTCCGTATTTGGGCGACGGAAAGACTTAAAGAATACATTATCAAAGGCTTTACCATGGATGATGAGCGCCTTAAAGATCCTCGCCACATTTTTGGTAAAGATTACTTTGAAGAACAGCTTGCTCGTATACGTGACATTCGCTCGAGTGAAAGGCGAATGTATCAGAAAATCACTGATATTTATATTCAATGCAGTGCAGATTATTCATCTGGTAGTGATATTACCAAACAATTTTTTGCTACAGTTCAAAATAAACTACACTTTGCTATCACGGGTCAAACAGCAGCAGAAATTATCCATAAGAGAGTAGATAGTAGCAAACCGAATATGGGACTTACGGTTTGGAAAAATTCACCTAATGGAGCTATACGTGAATCAGATGTCGTAGTTGCAAAAAATTATTTAAATGAACAGGAACTTGGGCAATTAAACAGAATTGTAACCATGTATCTTGATTATGCAGAAATGCAAGCTGAACGTGGGATTGTCATGTACATGAAAGATTGGGTAGTAAAGTTGGATGCTTTTTTGAAATTTAATGAACATGAAATTTTAAATCATGCAGGAAAAATAAGTTATGATGTTGCTGAGACACTAGCAATTAAAGAATATGAAATTTATAAAAAAAGGCAAGATTTGGTAATTGAGAGTGATTTTGATAAAGAAATAAAAAAACTAGTTAATTCGACACTGAAAGATCATGAAAAAAATAAGGAAAAATAAAATGACCTTTGGTGAGTACGAAAAAATTAAATTAGGGAATATTGTCAAACTTTGTATGGCTAACCATTATCGGCTCCTGCGAAATCTAGCTTGCGATTACCAAGTCTTCGCTAATCGAAGTCTTGTATTTGAGAAAATAGTTAAGTGTCCTTCCACTTGACATACCAGCAATCACACCCAATATTATTAACGAAGTCGATTTGAATAGTAATGTAGAAGCCAAAGCCCATTGCGCATCAATGCTATAATGAACGAAGAATTCAAAACCAAATATTGCTAAAATTAAACAAAGCATAGACCAATCCCCTGGCAGCTGGATTAACTGCTGTTTGTGGTCTGCTTTAACACGTCTATTTTGAACATGTATATAGCCCAGAAACATACCAATTACACAACCTATTACCCACAATGTTACATCGTGTATTTGTATATCAAAAAGCGTGACCATGCCTCTTATTGATAGCAATGTGAAAAACAGCGGCGCAACAAACAGCCGGCGCAGTTTGATAACTCGTGAAAAACACCGGTTGATACCCATATAGATCAAAGCAAAAAATATAATGTACACATACATAGGAACATTCATTATAAAATATCTCCAGCAATTATAATTGCGACTTTGTGATCCTTAACTCAAAACCAAGACTAGCCAACCCATCAATGAGCAAGTTTACGTAGCAGAACATACCCATGTCCAACAGGCATCTGATCCTGCTACGATTTAGTGGACAAACTGAATAGAGAAATTGAGCATAATACTTAATTAGTCGGAGGCGTGTAATGAGTGAACGTAAAGTAAGAATATATGATAAGGAATTGACCAGTTACTGGATATCTATTTGGTGGAGGCGGCGGGAATTGAACCCGCGTCCGCAAATCCTCTACTCTTGGGTCTACAATGCTTAGCCAATTTTTATATTTAGCCGTTTTAGCCTCTTATTGGCAAGATCTAAAACAGCGATCCTGATTTAAGTTTAACAGGTAGGCTTTAGGCAAGCCTTTCTGCGAGCTTGTATAATATGACCATCCCGTTTACTTTCGTAAACATCCGATCGTACAAGCACAATCGGTGGACGGTCGCTATGCTGGTTTTTAAGCAGCTTTTGCTAACTCAACATCGTTGTAGATGGGATCGTTAGCAATTTTAGCGATTTTACTGTTTTTGTTGCCAGTTATTATGGCTTGTAACTTTATTTTACGAGGTGAAGTTACATCCTCGGCATGCACCTTAAGCTTCGAAATTCACGTCGAAACCAAGTCGCCCCCATTCATCATTATAGACTGAAAAGGCAAAACAATCTTAACATAGGCTGAAGAAAAAAGGATATTTTTGTTTTTTTCGAAATTACAGTTTAAATGCACGTTGTTTCTGACGCTGCCAATCACGTTCCTTTTGTGTTGCGCGTTTATCATGCAATTGTTTACCTTTTGCAAGACCAATTTCAATTTTGACGCGATTGTTTTTCCAATAAAGCGACAGGGGAACGATGGTGTAGCCTCGCCGGTCCCGTTTGCCAATTAATTTATTGAGTTCATTATAATGCAGCAGTAGCTTGCGGGTACGCTGTGGATCAGCTTGTTTATGCGTAGACACGGTTTGGAGTGGTGTGATGAGTGCCCCAATCAACCAGGCTTCTTGGTTTTTAATCAGGATATATCCTTGATCAAGTTGTACACGACCAGCGCGCAAGCTCTTGACTTCCCACCCTTCAAGGACGAGCCCCGCCTCAAAACGCTCTTCAATGAAGTATTCATGCTGCGCTTTTCGGTTGAGAGCAATCGTTGTATTTGTTTTTTGTGTCTTATTCATAATGCGAAGTATAATGGCACATCGTTTTAATAGGAATCAATATGAATACTTTAAAAAGAAGCGCAATTGTATCTTACTCAACACGTCAAATGTTTGAGTTGGTGAATGATATAGAAGAATATCCACGATTTTTGCCTTGGTGCGATAAAAGCGAAATCATCAAAAAAAATAATGAAGAAGTCGTAGCCGCGCTAGATATTAATTGGAAAGGCATACACAAACGTTTTACAACGCGTAATCGCTTATATCCTTTCGAACGCATGGAAATTAATTTAGTCAACGGCCCTTTGCAGCGTATGGAAGGCATATGGTGTTTTCAATCACTGAATACGAATGCTTGTAAGGTTTTGTTAGACCTTGAATTTGAATTTGCAGGCAGCTTTATTGATCGCTTTTTTCAACCTGTTTTCCAGCATATTGCTAATACATTGGTTGATGCATTTTGTAAACGTGCGGTAGAACTTTATGGCAGTGAATGAAGCAATTCAGGTGACAGTTATTTATGCAGCAGAAGATCAACAGCATATCATTGATGTAAAAATAGCTTCTCCTGCCACAATTGAATCGGTGATTCAGCTTTCAGGAATACAAGCACGTTGCCCTGAAATTGATTTAAACAAACAAAAAGTAGGTATATTTGGCGAAATAAGGCAGCTTACAGATAAGGTTTGTGCGGGAGACCAAGTTGAAATCTACCGCCCACTCATTGTTGATCCAAAAGTTGCTAGGCGTTTGAGATAAATGTCGTTTGTTGGATATCTTGTAAGCGACCATTTTTAAAAATTAGGGTCAGGCGCTTTTCAACCATACGGGAACGACCAGGTTGATAGGTGTAAATATAATCAACACGATGAGGAACAAAAATATTTTCTGTAAGAGAGGTTCCCATAATTGCGATGACTTCTTCTTGTGTCATGCCTAGGTGAAGCCGTTTGATTTTTTCTTGCGTAATAATGTTTCCTTGCTCAACATCTGTTTTATGTACATGTAATAAAGAACAACTGGATAAACTTAGCCCAATAAATACGATTAAAATAAATTTTTTCATGTACAATATCCTTTAAAACAATAGTGTCATATAACAGTTATTGCCATGATGAGAGGAGTATTAAAGTCGCTCGTCATTGCGAGGCCGCGTAGCGTTTGGCCGAAGCAATCCAGAAAAATAGTACAAATTTCACTGGTTTGCTTCGGCCAAACGCTACGCGGCCTCGCAATGACGAGCGACTTTAATACTCCTCTCATCATGGCAATAACCGGTCACATTCTATCGAAAAAGTGGAGAATAACAAGGAGAGTAAGCATTGGATCAAGATCAGATCAAGAAAGCGGGGCTCAAAATCACCATGCCGCGCCGCAAAATTTTGGAGATTTTAGAACGCTCAAAAGCACATCATCTCAGTGCAGAAGAGGTTTATCGTATTTTAATTGAATCGGGCGAAGAAATCGGGCTTGCTACAGTCTATCGCGTGTTAACACAATTTGAAGAAGCCGGCTTGATTATTCGGCATCATTTTGAAGGTGGGCAGTCGGTATTTGAGCTGGATCATGGCATGCATCATGATCATTTAGTCTGTGTAAAATGTAATCGAGTGGAAGAATTTGTTGATGAGATGATAGAAAAACGCCAAGAAGAAATTGCAAAAGAGGCTGGATATTCGATTACTGATCATAGTTTAAATATTTATGGTATTTGTAAAAGTTGTCAGCAGAAGATGAATAAAAAATAAACTATTACCCAAGGCCATCAACTAACACTTCTTTGGCATGGTCCATTGTTTTTTGCGTGATGGTTTCACCGCCTAACATTCTCGCAATTTCCTTTGTTCTTTCATCAAGCGACAATAATCGTAAGCGTGTGTGGGTATGATTTTCAATGAAATATTTTTCTACTAATAAATGATGATGGCCTAATGCAGCAACTTGTGCTTGATGGGTGATGCAAAAAACTTGATAAGTTTCACCCAGTTTTTGCAATAATTTTCCAACCCGTTTGGCATGTGCACCTGAAAGTCCAGTATCCACTTCATCAAAAATCAATGTTGGAATGGAGGTTCGATGCGCAAGCGCAAGGTGCAAACTTAAACTTAAACGTGATAATTCACCACCAGAAATCACCTTGGATAATGCTTGAAATGTTTGATCGGGATTGGTTTTAATTTGAAAAATAATTTTTTCACGGCCATGAATTGGAAATTTTTCATCATTTTTTTCAAGTAAAATTTTAAATTCACCATGTGGTAACGATAAAGAACGCATGGTCTGCGTGATTTCTTTTTCTAATTTATTTGCAAATTTTTCTCGACTTTTGCTTAACTTATTTGCCTGATCTTCATAATTTTTTTCAATTAATTTTTGTTTTTCAATGAGTGAGTTTAACGTTTCATCAGATTTTTGTAATGCAATTAACTCATCATTTAATTGTGAATGAAATGCAAAAAGTGATTCTGGCGTGATCTTGTATTTCCTGGAAAGATTAAATATTTGGCTGACACGCGCTTCAACAATGCTCAATCGTTCAGGATCTATTTCAGTTTTTTCAAGGTAAGAATTAAGCTCAGCAGCAAGGTCGTTGAGTTGTATTGAAGCTGCATCAAGCTGAGCGGCCCATTCTTTTGCGTGCGGTTCAAGGTGAGAAATAGAAAAAATTATTTTATTCATTTCATGCAATTTTGCTATGATATTTTCTTGTTCTGCTTCATGAATAGAGTGAATAATTTGCCTTATTTTTTGTGTCAAGGTATCGACATGAGATAATTTTTTTTGTTCGGCTTCCAAAGATTCCCATTCATTTTGTTTTAAATCAAGCGTATTTAATTCGTTCAGTTGAAATTGCAAATAATCTTGTCTTTGCGCGCGTGCGAGATTTTTATCACGTAAAATTTGGATTGTTTGCGTAATCGATTTCCATTCCAATGCAGCCGATTTGACTTGATTGGCAAGCGCAATATGGTCTGCAAAGCGGTCCAGCATCTCACGTTGTTGATCGTTTTTGAGTAAAACTTGTTGTGCATGTTGCCCGTGCAAATGAAATAAAAAATCGCCTAATTCTTTGACTTGCTGCAATGTAGATGGTGTGCCGTTGATATAACTGCGTGAACGTCCATCACTTGTAATGACACGTCGGATAATACATTCATCATGGTCATCGTAAAGATCAAGCTGCTTTAAATAATCGATGACATGTGGAAATTTTGTGATACGAAAACAGAGGCTGATTTCCGCTTTGTCTTTCCCTGACCGAATCAAATCAGAAGATGCGCGTTCACCAAGTGCACATTCTATTGCCTCAATAAAAATTGATTTACCAGCACCTGTTTCGCCTGTCACCATGATTGTGCCACTTTGTAAATGAAGATGAATGTCTTCGATCGTTACAAAATCGCGTATATGAATTTGCATCAGCATAAAATTTATTCCATGTATTGTAGTTTGCGTCCCCAATGGAGTTTACTGCGTAAGGTTTCATAATAATCGTAATCTAGCGCATGAATAAGCTGCAGTGTTTCTGGTTTTTTCTGAATCGTAATGTGACTGCAAGGCGGTGTTTGAGTGAAAGCTTGTCCATCGCAGGTTAAACGAGGCGTTGCTTCATTATTTGGCGTGATGACAATCGTGATTTCTTGGTTGCCGCCGATCACAATGGGCCGAATACTTAAAGTATGCGGAAACATAGGTACGACGACGATGGCATCTAACTGTGGATGCAAAATAGGTCCACCGCCTGAAAGCGCATATGCGGTCGATCCTGTTGGGGTTGCAACAATGACACCATCAGAATCTTGGCTGCAGACAAAGCGATTGTCTATATAAATTTCAAATTCGTGCATATGTGGAATGGTATCAGGAATGAGGGCGACTTCATTTAAAGCATCATGTTGTCCGAGTAATTCGCCGTGCAGGGTAACGGCTGCTGTGAGTAAAAAACGAGATTCAAGAATATATTTACCCTCTATAATGGATTTGATTTTTTTCAATTCGGTTGGATGAATATCGGTTAAAAAGCCTAAGCGCCCTCGATTTACGCCTAAAACTGGGACTTGATTTTTAACCACCGCATGCGCAGCATGCAATAAGCTGCCATCACCACCGACAACAATCAAAAGGTCACAATGAGTGCTTAATTCATCTCGATCTATTGTTTTTAGAGAATAATCATTTAAAGATTGAGCAGTTTCAGCATCAATTAAAATATTTTGATTGAGATGTTTTAGGTAATCGATCAAAGCTTTTAACGTTTCGATGACGCCGCGATTTCGGACACGTCCAAAAATGCCTATTGTTTTGAATGTAGAAGCCATTGCAGTCCCTATAAAACAAAATTTTGTAATCTGAACTTGAATATTACCATGCTGCCCTTATATGAACAGTATAAACAGTAGAATGAAGGAGATTGAATATCCATGTCTAAAGAAATACCTGATCATGAATCAGAACAAAATGATCACGTGGAAAATGAACCACAAGAGCAGCTCTCTTATCTTTCACATGATGAATTAATGCAAAAAGTTAATGAAGCAGAACAAAAGGCAAACCAGTATTGGGAACGACTTTTACGTATGCAAGCGGAGAGTGAAAATGCTGCGCGCCGTACGGAACGGGATGTTGCTAATGCACATAAATATGCATTAGAGCGATTCGTGAACGAATTATTGCCAATTATCGATAGTCTTGAACTTTGCGTGAATAATGCTATGCAAAATAAAGCAGAAGGTGGAGCAATATTAGAAGGCGTCAAGCTTACGCTTAAAATGTTTTATACGGCGATGGAAAAGTTTGGTATTGAACAAGTCGATCCCTTGGGTCAACCATTTAATCCAGAATTCCACCAAGCCATTTCTATGCAAGCGGACAAACAGCAAGCGCAGGGGGTGGTACTTTCAGTTTTACAAAAAGGCTATTTATTAAACCAACGTTTGATTCGCCCAGCGCTTGTCGTGGTGAATAAGTGAAGAAGATTGATATTGAAAATCAACAAACTGCCCATATGTATCATATTATGACAATAAGCGGAGACTATTATGGCAAGTATTAATAAAATCATTGGGATAGATTTAGGAACCACAAATTCCTGCGTTGCAGTCATGGAAGGCGATAAAGTTAAAGTCATTGAAAACGCAGAAGGGGCTCGTACAACACCTTCTATTGTGGCTTATCTCGATAATAACGAAATTCGCGTTGGCCAACCGGCAAAACATCAAGCGGTCACCAACCCTAAAAATACAATTTATGCAGCAAAACGTTTAATTGGCCGCCGTTACGATGAAGAAATGGTGCGCCGTACCCAAGAAACCGTACCTTACAAAATTGTCCGTGCAGATAATGGCGATGCATGGGTAGAAGTATTGGGTAATAAAGACCTTGCGCCGCCGCAAGTTTCTGCTCAAGTTTTAATGAAAATGAAAAAGACTGCTGAAGATTATTTAGGTCATGAAGTCACTGAAGCAGTTATTACTGTTCCCGCTTATTTCAATGATTCACAGCGCCAAGCAACAAAAGATGCGGGTCGTATTGCGGGCTTAGAAGTAAAACGTATTATTAATGAACCAACCGCTGCGGCGCTTGCTTACGGTTTGGACAAAAAACCAGGCAATCGCAAAATCGCAGTTTATGACTTGGGTGGCGGTACGTTTGATATTTCTATTATTGAAATTGCAGATATCGATGGTGAACATCAATTCGAAGTGCTTTCAACAAACGGCGATACCTTTTTAGGGGGTGAAGATTTCGATCAACGTTTAATGAATTACTTGGTTGATGAATTTAAAAAATCAGCTGGTATTGATCTCCGTAATGATCCGCTTGCATTACAACGTTTAAAAGAAGCAGCTGAAAAAGCAAAAATTGAATTATCTTCCACACAACAAACAGAAGTTAACTTGCCTTATATTACAGCAGATGCAAGTGGCCCAAAACATATGAATGTCAAAATCACACGGGCAAAACTTGAATCGTTGGTCGAAGATTTAGTCTTACGTTCGATTGAGCCATGCAAAATTGCTTTGAAAGATGCGAATCTTCCTGCTGATAAAATAGAGGACGTCATTTTAGTGGGCGGTCAAACACGTATGCCATTTGTGCAAGAAACTGTACGCAAATTCTTTGGCAAAGAACCCCGTAAAGACGTTAATCCAGATGAAGCGGTTGCAATGGGTGCTGCCATTCAAGGTGCAGTATTGTCTGGTGCAATTAAAGATGTGTTGCTTTTAGATGTGACCCCCCTTTCTTTGGGTATTGAAACCATGGGTGGTGTGATGACCAAGCTCATCGAAAAAAATACCACTATTCCAACGCGCGCATCGCAAGTTTTTTCAACCGCCGCTGATCATCAAACAGCAGTCACAATTCATGTTTTACAAGGTGAGCGTGAAATGGCTTCTGCCAATAAATCATTGGGACGCTTTGATTTGGCTGATATTCCACCCGCACCGCGTGGTATGCCACAAATTGAAGTCACATTTGATATTGATGCCAATGGTATTTTGCATGTGTCTGCAAAAGATAAAGCGACAGGTAAAGCACAATCCATACGCATCCAAGCCTCATCGGGTTTAAGTGAAGAAGAAGTGAAAAAGATGGTCAGAGATGCGGAAGAACATGCGGCTGAAGATCATAAATTTCATGAATTAGTTACCGTGCGTAATCAAGCAGACAACATGATTCATGCTGTGACCAAGAGTTTGCAAGAAGCAGGCGATAAGGTGACAGCAGAAGAACGTCAAGCGATTGAGCGTGCAGCTGAAGAATTGAAAGAAGCGATGAAGAGTGATAACAAAGATAATATCGAAGCAAAAACAAAAGCACTCACCGATGCATCCAGTAAAATGGCAGAACGTTTGTATGCGCAAGGTCAATCTCAGCAAGGCCAAGCTGGTGGGGGTGAGCAAGCAGGTACAAAGCCAGATGAAAAAGGTGAGCATGTTGTTGATGCAGAGTTTGAAGAAGTAAAAGATAATGACAACAAACGCAGTAGTTCATAGTTGAATACATATGTCAAAACGTGATTATTATGAAGCATTAGGTGTTTCGCGTCAGGCAAGCGAAGATGAGATCAGAAAAGCTTATAAACGCTTGGCGATGAAACACCATCCCGATCGTAATGCAAACGATAAAGCTGCTGAAGAAAGTTTTAAGCAAATCAAAGAAGCATACGAAGTGTTGTCAGACAGTAGAAAACGTGCTGCCTATGATCAATTTGGCCATGCAGGGATGGAAGGCATGGGTGGTGGATTTAGCCAAGCCGATGGAATGAATTTTGGCGATATTTTCGGTGACATTTTTGGCGATATCTTTGGTGGTGGACGAAGAGCGGGACGTGAACGGGGGACTGATCTTCATTTTCAAGTCGATGTTACATTAGAAGATGCTGTGTTTGGTAAGACGGCTGAAATTTCTGTGCCTGCGTTCGTTTCTTGTAAAGAATGCGGCGGTCATGGTGTACGTAAAGGATCGCAGCCTGTTAGTTGTCAGGATTGTCAGGGTCAGGGTCAAATTCGTATGCAGCATGGGTTTTTCACTGTGCAGCAAACGTGCCCAACTTGCCAAGGGCGTGGACGAGTCATACGCGATCCTTGCACACACTGTCATGGACGCGGGCGGACAAAACAGAATAAAAAATTATCCATTAAAATTCCACCCGGTGTAGATACGGGTGATCGTATTCGTCTAAGTGGCGAAGGAGAAGCAGGAGAAGCAGGCGCTTCGCCTGGCGATCTTTACATTCAAATTCAAGTGAAGCCACATCTGCTTTTTGAACGCGATGGTAACAATCTTTACTGTGAAGTACCGATTAGTTTTGTGACAGCTGCTGTGGGCGGTGAACTTGAAGTGCCTGCATTAAAGGGTAGAGTCAAATTAAAAATTCCACCAGAAACTCAAACGAATAAAGTATTTCGCGTAAAAGGGATGGGTGTGCCATCTGTGCGAGGTGGTGATGTAGGCGATCTCATGTGTAAAGTGCAGGTTGAAACACCAGTCAATTTAACTGCTAAACAAAAAGAACTGTTAAGCCAATTTGAAAAAACCATGTCTGCTAGCAATAAACATAATCCAAAGTCGAGTTCTTGGTTTAATAAAGTGAAAAAATTTTTTGAAGACATGAAGTTTTAAAAGTAACAACATGACAACCTGGATGGGATCCAGCTTGAAGTAAAGATTTAATATGAGGGTTCTGATATGAAAAAAAGCCCAATGACTGTTGCAGGTGCTTTAAAATTACGAGAAGAATTACATCGCTTAAAACAAGTTGAGCGTCCTCGTATTATTAATGCTATTGCAGAAGCACGTGCACATGGCGATCTTAAAGAAAATGCAGAATATCATGCTGCTCGTGAACAACAAGGATTTATAGAAGGCCGAATCCTTGAAATTGAAGCAAAATTATCGTCTGCACAAATTATTGATGTTACTACTATAGAAAACACAGGACGTGTTATTTTCGGTGCAACGGTGAAGTTCACTAATGATAAGAATGAATCACTTTGTTACCAAATCGTTGGTGAAGATGAAGCAGATGTAAATGAAAATAAAATTTCAGTAACCTCTCCTATTGCAAGGGCGTTAATTGGTAAACATGAAGGAGATAGTGTGGAAGTTCGTACACCGCAAGGGGTAGTTGTTTATGAAGTGCTTGAGGTGAGTTATATTTAATGACAAGCAAAAGTAGTAAACGGTGGTTAAAAGAACATTTTTCTGATCCCTATGTTAAAAAAGCGAAGCAACTTGGCCACCGCTCTCGCGCTATTTTTAAATTAGAAGAAATTGCAAAACGAGATAAGCTGTTTAAACCCGGAATGGTTGTTGTTGATCTTGGCGCAGCGCCAGGCGGTTGGTCTTTATTTGTTTTGCAATGTGTTAAACCTACAGGTAGAGTGATCGCACTTGATTTATTACCGATTACCCCTATTGATGGCGTTGAAATTATTCAGGGCGATTTCTCAGACGAATCTGTTTTAAAGCAACTCGAGCAACAATTAGGATCTGCTCAAGTTGATTGGGTTCTTTCTGATATGGCACCGAATACGAGTGGTCAAGCGAGCATAGATGTTCCACGTTCTATCGATTTGGCAGAGCTTGCCTTGGATTTTGCACGGCGGCACTTAAAACCTGGTGGAGGCTGCTTAATTAAAGTCTTCCAAGGCGACGGGTTTGATGAATTATTTCACTTGATAAAACATCACTTTAAGACTGTTTCAGTCCGTAAGCCGAAAGCGTCGCGGTCGAGGTCTTGTGAAGTCTATTTATTAGCCAAAGAATTGAAATCATGCTAAATTTAAATTTTATGACTTTGGAAGAGGTCAATCACCGTGAATGATGCAGTTAAAACGATCCTTTTATGGATGGTCATCGGGATTATTCTTATCTCAGTGTTTAATAATTTTGGTCCAAAACGTGAAACAGAAGAACACATTAGCTATTCTGTTTTTGTCGATAAAGTAAAGCAAGGTGAAGTGAGTTCAGTCACCATTACAGATCAAAACGTAACAGGAACGCTTGAAAATAATAAAGCATTTTCAACTTATCTTCCTATTAATACGGATTCTGCCTTACTGCAACAAATGGTTGATAAAGGTGTGACGGTAACAGGTAAACCGCCAGAACAACCAGGCTTACTCACCCATCTTTTTAATTTATTACCTTGGATTATTTTATTTGCGATATGGATTTACATTTTACGCCAGCAAACAGGCGGCGGAAAAGGCGGTGCATTTACCTTTGGGCGAAGTCGCGCGCGTCTTTTAAATGCAGATCAAGTCAAAATCACTTTTGCTGATGTTGCTGGTGTTGAAGAAGCAAAAGAAGAAGTGAAAGAGCTCGTCGATTTCTTAAAAGACCCTGGTAAATTTCAACGATTAGGCGGTAAAATTCCACGTGGTGTTTTGTTGGTTGGCCCACCCGGAACAGGTAAAACATTGCTTGCAAAAGCAGTTGCTGGAGAGGCAAAGGTGCCATTCTTTACCATTTCTGGATCTGATTTTGTTGAAATGTTCGTTGGTGTGGGTGCTTCTCGTGTAAGAGATATGTTTGAAACAGCAAAGAAACAAGCACCTTGCATTATTTTTATCGATGAAATTGATGCGGTCGGTCGTCATCGTGGAGCAGGTCTTGGGGGTGGTCATGATGAACGTGAACAAACATTGAATCAACTATTGGTAGAAATGGATGGCTTTCAAGGCAGCGAAGGTGTCATTGTCATTGCAGCAACCAATCGTCCTGATGTGCTTGATCCTGCATTGCTGCGTCCTGGTCGATTTGATCGTCAAGTTATTGTTGCACTTCCCGATGTAAAAGGACGTGAACAAATCTTACGTGTGCATAGTAAAAAAGTACCGCTTGCAGATGATGTGGATGTTAC
>Ga0155583_131_pt1 | contig 21634 bp, 22 predicted proteins | sample RifCSPhighO2_12_FD_107240 | JGI IMG/M metagenome (GOLD analysis project Ga0155583, IMG submission 107240) | Gammaproteobacteria bacterium RIFCSPHIGHO2_12_FULL_38_14 | reverse complement strand
ATTAAGACGAAAAGAAAATTCTTCATAATTAAATTCCATTTAGTGAACGGTTAGCTTTTATATCATAAATGATCTGGGAATGCTATATGATGCATTCCCTGGATTGCTTCGGCCAAAAAACGGCCTCGCAAGGACGCTGTTCTGAATTACGCGCCAGCGACTATTTAGCTCGATGCACAATAAAAGATGACTTTTCCGCATTATTTTGAAAATCATTTTTTAATTTCAATCTTGATTGATCACTTAATTCATTTGTATACCAAGCTAAATGTAGCATTTTCATGTTCGGACTGATTACACGTTTTAATACTTCTGAAGTATTTTCTATTTCTAATGTTTCATGAATTTTTATTGATAACTCTGCGACCTCTTCAATTTCCAATTGAGTAACAGCCATAATCGTCACGAGTGGCAGGAGTCGTAATTCCTTCATTTCCTGATACATTGAACCAATTGCTTCTTCACGTTCATGGCCGCTCAGACAATCACCATCAATTTGATTCAATTTCCCTGTTGAATCTCTGAAGACAAATTTGTAAGCGTCTTTATTTAATATGTATACTGAAATCCCGCATTCAAAAAAGATTGAATTATTATTGATATACCAATTTTGAAATAGATTTTTGGATGATGAAAGATCCCAGTTACCTTGAATCAAATATCCACCATCTGCAAGGGGATCAATAAACCGAATCATATCCTGACCAGCGTTTCTTTTAAACCAGTCGATAAAAAGGCTTCGATCGGTATCATTATATTTTGACTGTCCTATAAATTCTTGTATTCTTTGATCAAGTTCTTCTTTTGTGTTTCCGATAGATTGACCCTCAATCGTAACACCACGTGAAAAATCTCCTGCTGCGTTATCTTTACTAGATAATCCGATCAATGTAGAAGACCACATCTCTATTGGTTTTAATTCTATTTGAGAAGATGTATTTTTGACATGGCCTAAAAATTCTTCCGAAGGAATATATTTTCTTAACATCGTGTAAATCGACACTAAATCTGGTATGACAAGAAATGAAAAACAATGATTCACTCTAAAGTTATCTGTATACTTTTTATAATTGTCTTGTACTAAATATTGATTTTTTTTCCATTGGTAAGCAATTTTTTGCTTTTTAAAATTAATTTCATATCCTTTATCTTTCAAAATTTCTCTAAAATAGCGACAACCAAAATATTCTGTTTGAATGGGTAAAGTTTCAAGATAAGAAAGCAGAGATCGAACAATCTCCCACTCATCTTTTGTCGCTTCTATTTGTCTACTGTGGTAATCAAGTTGTTTTTCTTGTTCACGAAGCAACACCCTATTTTTAGTAAAGTTTGATAAATTAAACGTGATGCTTTGTATCATTTCAGGGAAAATTGTAAGATGATAAATGTGTTGAAGAACAAGTTTGTGCATATTTTGCTGATTTTTATTGATCGTTTTTATACGTGCAGTCAATTCATTATTTAATATTTGTAATTGATCTAATAATAAATGATTCTTTTTGTCATGATCTATTTCTGATAATAAGTCGCGCATTTGTGAAATTAAATAACCATATGCAGTATTTAATCTACCTCTCGCATCCATTATTTCTTTATTTAGAGATTCCAGTAAATCCAATTGGATTTTATCGATCTCGGTATTTTTATTATTTATGAGCTCTTGTAATCGTTCAATGATTTTTTCAATAAGCACAATATCACCCGACCTGCTCAAGCGTTTCAATCATTTGCTGTTTTTCTAAATCACGAAAATCCCAATAATGTGTATCCATCAATTGACTAGGCTTGATTGCACCTAAAGCGTGTAAAATATTACTCGGAATTTTAGGGTTTTCTTTGCTTAACTCATCAATTAATTTTTTCATACGTACACGCGCTAAATTTTCTTGAGAACCGCATAAATTACAAGGAATAATAGGAAATGCCATTTTTTGCGCAAAAGCAGCAATATCTGCCTCCTGACAATATACAAGAGGGCGAATGATCACATGTTTTTTATCATCACTCAAAAGTTTTGGGGGCATAGACCGAATTTCACCATTATAAAGTATTGACATCAGCAAAGTTCGGATTAAATCATCGCGGTGATGCCCTAATGCAATTTTGTTAAATCCTTTTTCGGCAGCATACCGGTAAATAATGCCACGCCTTAGACGAGAACATAATGAACAATACGTTTGCCCCTCAGGAATTTTTTCTTTTACAATTGAATACGTATCCCGAGTCAAGATTTCATAAGGAATTTTTGTTTCATCAAGCCATACACGTAAAGCGCGATCATCCCACCCTGGTTGTGCTTGATCTAAGGTAAAAACAAATAGATCGAAATCGATATATGCTCGCTTCTTTAGAAGTAAGAGCAGATGTAGCATGGTAAAAGAATCTTTTCCACCCGACAAACAAACCATGACCCTATCTTGATGACGGATCATATTAAAATCAGCAATCCCTTTTCCGATATAATGCAGTAATTTCTTTTCGAGCTCTATTATTGTTTTTGACATATTTAAAAATGAGGGCTTAAGATTATTCAATAATCAAAAGTACCTGAAAGAATTAGTATTCTGATTTTTATGCTTTTTTTTATAAAAAATTGCCGCTTAAGCATATGCATAAACGGCAATTTATCGTTTGATTTACTACTTATTTAACAACAGAAACATCTTCTGCTTGAAGACCTTTTTGTCCTTGGATAACAGTAAACTCGACGCGCATACCTTCTTCAAGTGTGCGGTATCCATCTCCGCGAATTGCTCTGTAATGAACAAACACATCTCCGCCTTGATCGCGCTGAATAAAACCATAACCTTTACTATTGTTGAACCACTTAACTGTTCCGTTTTCACGTGCTGACATAACTTGTACCTTTACAAAATTAAACAAAATACCTACATCTTTGATACCTAACCGCGGGAATAAACCTTAAGGCAGGACACGCCGATGATTATAAAGTATAACAGATTATTTAAACAATGAAAGCCCTTCTAACCAGGGTTGTCGCATTAAAACCGCCCCTCTAAAATCAGTAATCATGCTTTTAGGTATGAATCTTTAGAGATCATCCTTGTTTCAGCTACTGAGCTCACAGTACAATGATTTTTAAAGATATATTCTTGGTACATGAGAGTACACTTGTGCAGACAACATGGTCAAAAATATTACAGAGTTATCTGCTAGATATGCTTGTCCTAGCACTATTTCTTATACTCTTTTATATGTATTCGCTAGGCCATTACCCTTTATTTATACCTGATGAAGGTCGGTATTCTGAAGCAGCACGTGAAATGATTCTCACCGGCAATTACATCACCCCTCATGTTAATAATGTTGTATTTCTTGAAAAACCCATTTTTCATTTCTGGTTACAAGCAATCGCATTGCATTTTTTTGGTGTGAATGAGTGGGCTGTACGTTTTTTTCCATCTTTGATTGGAGTCCTAGGATGCTTAATCACTTATCTATGTGGAAGATATTTGTTCGATAGACAAACCGCCATTATTGCAAGTGTAATACTCGCCACATCACCCCTATACTTTGGCGCAGCACATTATGCGAACCTCGATTTAGAAGTTGCAGTTTTTGTAAGTAGTAGTTTGCTTTTTTTTATTACCGCAGTAAAAGGTTACCATCGATCTTTATTTTTATTTTTAAGCTATGGTTGCGCAGCACTTGCATTTTTAACAAAAGGTTTGATTGCTATCGCCTTCCCCATTTTAGTCATTGGAATCTGGATACTTTTGCTTAACCGTTGGAATATTTTAAAAAAAATACACGCGATCAAAGGAACAATCTTATTTTTAATCATCATACTGCCTTGGCTTATCTTAGCCCAACAATCTAATCCAGCATTTTTTCATTATTTTATTGTTGTGCATCAAATCACACGTTTTCTCTCAGTTGGGGTTTTTAACAATCCAATGCCAATTTGGTTTTATGTACCGGTCGTTATCATTGGACTTTTCCCTTGGACAGTTGTTTTATTTCAATCTGCAAGGAGCGCCGCATCAAATATTTATCATCGTGCGAATAATTACGAAACAGAATTATTTTTACTTATTTGGCCCAGCGTTATTATTCTTTTCTTTTCCATTCCTCATTCTAAAATGATTGGGTATATACTACCTGTTTTTCCACCACTTGCTTTATTAATAGCTCATTACTTAGCCTTGCAAATAAATAATAAAAATAATTCGCGTATCGTGTTGCTGCTAATGTGCGCTAATTTTTTATTGGCTATAATAATATTTATTTTAACTTATATAAAACCTATTATTTTCTCACCACCATTTAAAATATATTCGAATGCAATGGTTTTGACGTTGTGTATTAGTTCCATCTTGCTATTTTTTGCAAAAAAAAATATGAAGGCGATATTTGTAAGCTGCATACTGACGAATATATTTCTTCTCATCATATTAATGCATGGTGCAAGCTTCCTTAATACTCACTCTACAAAACCACTAGTACAAGTCTTAAAAAAATATCTCATCCCACAAGATGAAGTAGTAAACTATTTTAAATTTTATCAAGATGTGCCTTTCTACCTCCAACGGTATGTCACCATTGTGGCCGATTGGCATGATCAAAACATATTATTTCATGATAATTGGAAAAGAGAATTGTGGTCTGGTATAGCGTTTCAAAATAATCGTGAACAATTAATAGATGAAGATACATTTTGGCAACGCTATGACGGTAACAAACGTCTTTTCATATTTTTAAATGAAAATGATTTCGCAGGTTTTAAATCAAAAGCAAAACAATATTTCTTTATCAAAAAAAATAACCATGTTATCCTTTTGAGTAATCAATCAATGATCAAGCAAGAAAAACCTTTGTTATCGAAGACTATTAAAAGGGAGATTAATTTTTTGTGAAAAACTCATATTTAAAATTATTTATCCTGGTATTTTCGTTTTTTATAATTAATGCAAATGCATCCACACATCAATACTCTTTTACTAATATTGTTTTTTTTGGTGATAGTTTAACTGATAATGGAAATTTATATGCTGTTGATTTAGGTTATCTTCCTAAATCACCGCCTTATTATCATGGCAGGCTTTCTAATGGCCCTGTTTGGTCAGAATATATTACAGGAGAATTATCACAAAACCAAAGTATCACCTCTGAAAATTATGCGGTTGCTGGTGAAACAACACTTTTTCATAACCCTGTTGATGGTTTTTTACCATACACTTTAAGCGCATCACTCGACAGTTATTTATTACATACGATCTTTAGCGATCGATCGAATACTTTATTTATAATCTGGATAGGCTCAAATGATTATTTATCTGGCGCAGATGATGTAAAAAAATTAACGAATAATGTTGTAGCACAAATCCAATCTACAATTGAAAGTTTAATTTATCATGGCGGTAAAAACTTTTTACTCATCAATTTACCTGATTTTGCATTAACACCTTACGGACTAGCGAGCGACATAAAAACAACGCTGCATAATCTCTCCATTGACCATAATGCAAAGCTTGAAGCTGCAGTTTTAGACATCCAAAACAATTATAAGTCTGTCAATATAAAAATATTTGATCTTAATCAATTTTTTGTTGATTTTATTATGCATCCGGATGTTTATAACCAAAAATATAAATTGCACATTGCCAATACAACAACCGCATGCTGGCAAGGTGGTTACACCTTAAGAAATAATTTTAAACAAGTTAATCTTATGCATGATTTGCAAAATGATTTATTGAAACAAAGTAAAATAAAATTATCTCATACGCTCAATTCTTCGAAAATTGACAATCTCGCGAAATACATCGCTACTTCACCTGACTTACGAGAAGCTTATTTTATAGGAATTTTAGCCGAAAACGGTGTTGAACCCTGCGATAAACCTGACGAATTTATTTTCTGGGACCATATTCACCCCACAGCTGTTGTCCATAAGGTTTTAGGGCTGGAAATTGCAAATTTTATTGGGAAGTATTAAATAATCTTTACTCCCACACGTTTGGCAGCGTGTGTTAAAGCGGTATCTTTTGTTGCTAATGGCAAACCGTATCGCATTGCTAATTCTAAGTAAGCTGCATCATATGTAGTTAATTTTTCAGAATGAGCAAGAAAAATAATATCACGAAAACCTCGAGCCCCAGTTTCAGTATCTGTTTTAATATTGAGACTTTCCAATAATGCTAAAAATTCTTTTATATTCGCATAACTTATCCGTTTACGTTTTTCAGCAGCAATCAGTATATTACCAACTTCAAGCGGCCATATTTCTGGCACAATTGCAAAGTCAAATTCTAGTCGTTCAAGTAACGCGTTTGTAGTAGGCGTAGCCTCGTCAGAAAAACACCATGCTAGCGTAATGGATGCATCAAGAACAAAATTCATTAGCGCCGACCTTCATCACGCAATGCTTTCCAATTTACTTTGCCCAGCGTATGTTTTCGACTGAAAGCTTTAATTTTCTCGATCGCTCGTTTCGATTGTTCACGATCTGACCCACTAACAGGCACCAATTTCGCGACAGGGTGACCATGCTTCGTAATGATAATATGTTCACCTTTTTCAATTTTTTCCAATAATGCAGAAAAATGTGTTTTTGCTTCAAAAGCACCGATGGTTTGCATGGTTTTTATTCTCAATTAGACTAGACATAAACTAGTATAATTAAATTATACTCAAAATTCAATTAAATTTAGGTGCAGCCTGAAACGCTCGTTCCGTTAAACTTATTTGACAGGGTTGTAGTGAACTAAAACGTAGCTCTCTAAAAACAATCATGTCCACAAATTTTTTGCCATCATACAATGCACTGCTTTCATATTTGATACTGGACGACCAATACGACAATCCATCGCAAAACTCGCAAGTGTATACGCATCAATTCTTGATAATTTTTTCTCCGAGACAATTTTATTTAACATAAACATTGAAGCTTTTCGCATAGCTTGCTCAAGATCTGCATCTTCAGCGTAACTTACGAAAAATTTTGCATTATCAACTTTTGGTAAATCTGCTGATTTTATATTCCCACTTTTGGGCACCATGCAATAGACACCTTGCACACCATTCACAACTTCAGAAATCGGGCAATTCCAAGTATTCAACATCATTTTTTCAGCACCATCAGGAGAAGTTTTACGCACTTCAGTAATTAATTTAATGGTTTCATTTTTTAAAATATCAAATGCTTTATTTAAGTCTTTATCATAACCCACTGCAATCCATGCATCTTTTGTTTCAATCCGCGGCCAGGTTAAAGGTTTTTGCTTGATTAAATCAATAGTAATATTAAATTCATCAAAAGCGGTTTCTATCGCAGTTAAATCAATTTCACCATTGCCTTGACCTGCATGCGAATCACCTGTCCATAATAAGCCGCCTTTCATAAACACAGGCAAATAAAGCGTTGTTCCTTCCGTTAACTCACGCAAATCCATATTGCCACCAAATGGGCCTGGTGGGATTGAGTCATATTGACCAGGTTCTTGACGAGCAACAGCGACGATACCTGGGAAGGGTCTAATGGGTACAACAATACCGGGTGCAAATTGCATTTGCATTTTTTTAAGATCCAAGTAGAAATATTTGACATATCCATCTGTAAATTCTTTTGGAAAAAGCCCTTTACCGGGAACGGCATCATTCGATGCATATGATCTTGGAATAATTCGATTAATATGAATGCGCAATACATCACCGAGTTCTGCGCCATTAATATAAATCGGACCGGTCAGTGTATGTGGACCTCGATTGGGAACAGCATCATTCATTTGTATGATTTGATCGATGGTTGTGCCTGGCACAACTTGGTTATATGAAGCCGCCATTGTTTCAATATTGACAGTATCACCAGGGTTAATTCTTAAAACAGGCGCTTGATTACTATCGAATACTCCCCATTGAGAAGTTGCTGGTGTTGCTGGAAGGAGGTAAGTCATCACTTTTGATGAAGCATTTTTAGGTGGCGCCATCATATTTGTTTGATTCGGCAAACCAGAAAGAAAGGGTAAACAATTTTCTTGCTGATTTGAATTTCCTGCATGAACGAAATTAATTAAAATAGCACTTAAACAAACGCCAGAAATGAGTTGAGACAGCGTGAATTTAAAAATCATAAATCCTCCATGATAAAATAAATTCCTATTTATTAATAAGTTAACACAATTAATATATTTTTAACATAATTTCGATAAGATGAGTCAACAATATATTAAATTCAAGCACAGATAACTTTATGTTAAGCGGATACCTAGGAACAGATATTCTAGAAGAACCTGGTGATGAAGCATTCACAGAAAGAGATATTGAAACTTCTATTGAGCATTCTGTCAAGGCTTGCGATCCATCGCTAGCTGTGAAATTTTTAGCATGGCCTGATCATGCATTATCTTTCTCCGAATTCGATCAGATAGATTTCGCTCAGCATGTTAATAGGATTGCATATCTCGCTTCGTTAAAGCCAATTGGATTTTGTTTTGGTTTTTTAATTGCTAAGGCTACGTACGAATGTTTAGGAAAGTCAGATGACTTGACCAATGACATAAATAGCATTTATTCATCTAACACATTAAATAGCGACCAATATGAATTATTAAGTGGAATTCAATTAGCGCAGAATACCCCCACCATGAGATCAGAAATTAATTTTCTGAGGCAAGAAAATCTTGTTACAGTAAACCTCAAGTTTATTCAAACCTTTCAATTAACAAATGACGATCAACTTGCTAAAAATATAAAAAAAATGAGTACAATAATAATTAAAACTACAATTGAACATTTTGATACTATGATTGGCTTACATATTGGTAGCGGACTTGAAGCATCGCATATTATTGGGTTTATGGCAAAACGCGAAAATGATGAGATGATTGTAGAATATAGTGACCCTAATTATTTTGTTGACGTTAAATATAATCGTTATTCTTCAGCAAAAACAGATATCATTAAGTTATTGAGTAATCCCTATTACTTTTTTTATCAGGCTCACTGGGAAAATGGTGAAGATGCTAAATTAACTTTATATCGTCTCCCAGCAGAATGTAATGGTGCTCGTTGTCAATCAGATGAAGCTCGCGCTTGGGCACAACAAAATAAGCATCGCTTTTTTACGCGATTAGATCAAAAACGAAAACATGATGATGATTTGCCTTTGGAAAATCAAACCACACTCCAGCGCAAGCGATTTCTTTAATTTTTGTGATAAACCAGCTATCCTATGATCGTTTCGATGCAAAAAATTCACTCAATAATGCGCCACAATCATGAGCGAGTACACCACCATGATAATCGATTCGGTGGTTTAAAAACTTTGCATCCAGCAAACAACCTTGACTATGCACAACTCCTGCTTTTGGATCACTTGCACCAAATACCAAGCGCTTAATTCGAGCGTGCACCAAAGCACCGGCACACATCATGCAAGGTTCTAAAGTAACGTACAACGTAGTGTTAATTAAACGGTAGTTTTTTAAGTGATTCGAAGCCCGACGAAGCGCTATCATTTCTGCATGTGCAGATGGATCATTCAAGGTGATAGAAGCATTGTGTCCTTCGCCAATCATGCGATCTTCCAACACTAACACGGCGCCTACCGGCACCTCATGATTGAATGCCGCTTTTTTTGCAAGCATGAGTGCTTGTTGCATAAAATAAATATCGCGTTCTTGATTAATCAAAGAAATCATTCCCACTCTATTGTTGCTGGCGGTTTATTTGAAATATCGTAAGTCACACGCGATATTCCTTTCACTTCGTTGATGATACGCGTTGAAACTTTTTCAAGAAATGGATAAGGCACTTTTGCCCAATGCGCTGTCATAAAATCGATTGTTTCAACAATACGGATGGATATCACATGATCATAATGACGTGCATCGCCAATCACCCCAACAGACTTAACCGGTAAAAATACGGCAAATGCTTGACTGACTTTATAATATAAATTTGCTGTGTGTAATTCTTCTATTAAAATTGCATCTGCCTGTCGCAATTTTTCAACATACTCAGGTTTAATTTCACCTAATACGCGAATGCCAAGTCCAGGGCCAGGGAAAGGATGTCTATAAGCAAGTTCATGCGGCAATCCCAGCATCAAACCTATTTCCCGAACTTCATCCTTAAACAATTCTCGCAGGGGTTCTAACAATTTAAACGGCATATGATCAGGCAAACCGCCCACATTATGATGCGATTTAATCACATGCGCTTTTCCATTTTTTGTTCCTGCAGATTCAATCACATCAGAATAAATCGTTCCTTGTGCAAGCCAAACAACGTTCTCAATTTTTTTTGCAGCATCGTTAAATACCTCAATAAAAACCTTTCCAATCATTTTTCGTTTACGTTCTGGATCACCTTCACTTTCCAGAGCATCATAAAATTGTTTTCTCGCATCAACAAACACCAAATCAATATCAAAATGTTTTCCAAAAATAGCTTTGACTTGATCTGGTTCATGTAAGCGTAATAATCCAGTATCAATAAATACACAGGTCAACTGTTTTCCAATAGCTTGATGTAACAACAGTGCTGCAACCGATGAATCAAGCCCACCGGATAATCCTAAAATGACATTATCTTGTCCGACTGTTTTTCGAATATGTGCAATTTGCTCTTCAATAATATTTTTTGTTGTCCAAACTTGTGAACAGGCACAAATTTCAAGTAGAAAACGTTCCAAAATTCTTTTGCCTTGCAAGGTATGAGAGACTTCAGGATGAAATTGCAATCCATAAAAATGCCGTGTGTCATCGGCCATTCCAACGATTGAACAATCTTCAGTGCTTGCAATTATTTTAAATCCCGGTGGAAGTTGCTCAACATGATCACCATGACTCATCCATACATCTAAAATAGATAGACCTGCCTCTGATACACGATCTTGAATATCATGTAAAAGCAAAGAAGGTTCTCTACACATCACTTCTGCTCGGCCAAATTCTCGCTTACTTCCAGCAAGAACTTGTCCACCCAACTGCTGTGCCATGGCTTGCATACCATAGCAAATACCAAGCATTGGTTTTCCTAAAGTAAAAATAATGTTTGGTACAGTCGGCGTTTCATTTCCTGTTACAGTCTCAGGCCCCCCAGATAAAATAATGCCTGCTGGATTGAAATTTAAAATTTCATCATCGGATAAAGGCAAAGCACGAACTTCACAATAAACACCTATTTCACGTACACGTCTTGCAATGACTTGTGTATATTGGGAGCCAAAATCAAGGATTAAAATCCGTTTTGTATGTATAGTTGTTGTCATAAATACTTATCATCAATATGATAATTTGGTGCTTCTTTCGTAATTTGAACATCATGAACATGGCTTTCACGTACACCTGAGTGCGTCACACGCACAAATTGTGCATTAGAATGTAATGTTGAAAGATCTGGACAACCTACATAACCCATACCCGAACGTAAACCACCCATTAATTGATTGACAATATTAACCATGCTTCCTTTATAGGGCACACGCCCCTCTATTCCTTCAGGCACTAATTTTTCCATGCCTTGTGATTGGTCTTGGAAATAACGATCGCTTGAACCATGACGCTGCCCCATCGCCCCTATTGAACCCATTCCTCGATATGATTTATAGGAACGCCCGTGATAAAGTTCAACTTCGCCAGGCGCTTCTTCTGTGCCAGCAAATAAGCTTCCAATCATGACAGCAGATGCACCTGCTGCCAGTGCTTTACAAATATCGCCAGAATAACGAATACCTCCATCTGCGATAATACCAATGTTTGTTCCTCGTAATACTTCATAAACATTTGAAATCGCCGTGATTTGAGGAACACCCACCCCAGTTACAATGCGAGTTGTACAGATCGAACCTGGTCCAATACCAACTTTCACCGCATCAGCCCCTGCTTTTGCAAGTGCCTCAGCTGCTGCTTTTGTTGCAATATTCCCAGCAATCACAGTGATCTTGGGATAATTTTTTTTGATCGCAGCAACGCGTTCAATGACATTTTTAGAATGCCCATGCGCAGTATCGATGACTAAAATATCAACCCCTGCTGAAATTAACGCAGCAACACGTTCATCTGTTTCAGCACCGGTTCCCACTGCAGCTCCCACTAATAATTGTCCATAAGCATCTTTAGAAGCGTAAGGTTTTGTCTGTTCTCGTAAAATATCTTTTACAGTAATCATGCCTTGTAATTGAAATTGATCATTAATTACTAAAACTTTTTCAATGCGGTGTTTATGTAAGAGTTTTTTGACAAGCTCCCTATCAGCTGATGCTTTTACTGTTACAAGACGTGCTTTAGGTGTCATTAAATTTGAAATAGGTTGATCGAGATTGGTTTCAAAACGAAGATCCCTACTCGTTATAATACCTGCAACTTGATTATCTTTTTCAATAACAGGAAATGCATAAAAATGATGCTTTTTACTGAGTTCTAATACTTCTCGTACGGTTGTAGAAGGTGAAACGGAAATAGGATCTTTCACTACACCACTTTCAAATTTTTTGACCTTGTGTACTTCTTCTGCTTGATCTTGAATAGACATATTTTTATGTATAATGCCAAGCCCACCTTCTTGAGCAAGCGCAATTGCTAACCGTGCATCTGTCACTGTATCCATTGCTGCTGAAATTAAAGGAATGTTTAATGAAATCTTGCTGGTAAGCTGCGTTTGCAGGTTAATATCTTTTGGTAATACAGCTGACTCGCTAGGCAATAAAAGGACATCATCGAAAGTCAAGGCAGGTTCGTTTTGCACAAGGCGGATCATGTTAATTCCCCCACTTTTAGTAAAAATTAGAAATTGCAGGTTAAAATTAACGCCCCATTATACACATATTTAAACTAATGTGGAGGTTTTTGAGATTTTTTTTCAGGGCTCCCTCATTAAAAAACTTCTTCCGGGCAGGTGCTTATTTTTAATCTTTAGTCGGACTGAACTAACCCGATGAAATGCACCATCTCAATGCCAAATCACTTTCATGGCCTAGGATGTGACTTGGATTTGAGATGGCGCAAGCCGTTTTGTTAGCTTGTTCCCGACTAAAGATTAAAAATAAGCACCTGCCCGGAAGAAGTTTTTTAATGGGGGAGCCCTGGGGTTTTTTTTGCATGACCTCTGTACCGATCTTGCTCCTCATTATATGATGGTCGCATGCAATCAATACTCGTTGAAAAAGAAATATATACGGTAAGCCGCTTAAATAATGCGGTACGTGTCATATTGGAAAACAATTTCCCATTTGTATGGGTAGAAGGAGAAATTTCAAATTTCGCCGCTCCTCATTCAGGACATTGGTATTTTTCTCTTAAAGATGCAACGGCACAAATACGTTGCGCTATGTTTAAAGGAAATCAACGAAAAATCAATTTCTTACCTAAAGATGGCGTGCATGTCCTCATCAAAGCGCGCGTAAGCCTGTATGAAAATCGAGGTGATTTTCAATTGATTGCAGAAGATATGGAAGAACGAGGTGAAGGTAAACTACGCCGAGCATTTGAAGTACTGAAAAAAAAATTGGAAGCATTAGGCCTTTTCGATCCCAATCATAAAAAACCATTACCCCTTTTTCCAAAACAAATTGGGGTAATCACCTCTGCAACAGGCGCTGCGATTCGAGATATTTTACACGTTTTAAAACGTCGATTTCCCTGTGTCCCTGTGATTATTTATCCCACTTTAGTTCAAGGGGAAGCTGCGGCACCCTGCATTGTAAAAGCCATAGAAACAGCGAATAATCGACAAGAATGTGATGTATTAATCCTTGCACGTGGTGGCGGATCACTTGAAGACCTTTGGCCGTTTAATGAAGAAATAGTTGCGCATGCAATTTATCAAAGCCAAATTCCAATGATAAGTGGCGTTGGTCATGAAGTTGATTTTACCATTGCTGACTTTGTTGCAGATCAACGTGCGCCAACTCCATCCGCTGCGGCAGAAATGGTAACACCTGAAAAATCCGAATTCTTAAAAATATTACTCCGTCAAAAACAACAGTTTGATCACAAAATTCAACTCTATTTTACTTTTATTATTCAACGTTTAGAATGGATGCAAAAACATTTAAACCAAATGCATCCCGAACGTATTTTAAAAGAAAACATGCAACGTTTAGATTATCTTGAGCGATCATTGATCCAACTTGAAAACCAAACAATAAATAAATTCAAAAATACTATCAGCAGTCTCACCCTACAATTCCATCAACATTCACCCGCTCAAAAAATCATGCAGCTGCAAAATCAAATCAAATTTTGTATGCAGCAATTAAATGCAAATGAAAATTTATTAATTAACCAGCTACATAAGCGGTTGGCGGAAGTTGCTGGTAAATTAGATGCTTTGAGCCCGCTTAATACATTAAAGCGCGGATATGCAATTGCAACGAAAGACCAACACGTATTACGCGATACAACTGATATAGAAGTTGGAGATAAAATTAAAATAAAACTCATGATCAATGGAATTCATTGCAGTGTAGAATCGGTTGAGTGTGATTAAATTAATATCCTGTATTGCCCTTCGAGACGCATGCGTGTAAGTGATCAGCTCTCTCCCAGCAACGTTCTCGCGAAGGGGTGTCATCCCCGCACAGCGAAGGGGTGTCATCCCCGCGAAGGCGGGGATCCATTCAAAATAGATTCCCGCTTTCGCGGGAATGACACACCCTACAGTGATAGTAAAAAAACGTTATCTTCTTCTACGTTTGCTGTGCGAATTTTTTCTTGATCGCCTTATTTTTCTAGATTTCATTACTGATTGCGTACCGGCCTTTTTAACTTTACTCTTTTTTTTGCCTTTTTTAGCTATATTTTTAGCAAGTTTTGCAATTCGCTTTTTTTCAAGTCTAGCAGCAAGTGCACTTAACGTCCTTGCCTTACCATCCACACCTTTCATCAGTTGACTTTGAAAATCTGTGGATGCCTTTGCGTAAGCTAATGCGCGCACCTCAGCAAGTTTACTTTTTAACTGTTTTGATTTTTGCAGTAATTTCGCTTTAAATGATCTGCTTATTTTACCTATTTTTTTAAGTGCAGCCCGACGCTGATTTTGAGATTGATTTTTCTTTGTTTCCAAAGTTCTCACTTGTTTTTTTAGTTTTTTAATTAATGCTTGTTGGTTTTTTTTAACAGCCATACTCACATCTCCTTATGTAATGACTTATTCCTTTTATTATTACTTATCCTTAAGCAAGTATAGGATTGATTGTAGCAGTCGTCATGCTAACGACTTGTTCTTCAACGGTTGAATTCACTGCATCTAATAGAGAAACCAAATCTTGCAACTTTCGAGATGAAGTTTCTTTCTCAATTTTCAATGATACGTTTTCATGATTTAAACGTTGTACTTCTTTACGCAAATGCTCGACTTCAGAAAGAATAGCCATCATTTTTTCTTCTAATTTATGAATTAAATTTTCAGTCATAATTATTGTTCCTTTTAATCACACGTTAAATAATCAAGTTTATTAAAAATAATCGTAACTCCCCAAGTTTGTCATCCTTCCCTGCGCTCAGGATGACAAACTTTGAGGAGTTACAAACAATTGTCGGAATATATCATAATACAAATTTTAGTTATTGCTCAACCTGTTACAAACGATTTTATAAATTTATCTCACACCGCTTCAAAAATTGGAATAAAAGCCACAGGATCATCTTGATCATCAGATTTAACGATAGAGGGTGATGTTAATCCTACTTGTCTATAACCTTTAAAATAATTTGCAAGCAAGGGAAGATATCGTTTACGTGTAATAAAAATTGTTGATGAGGGTTTCTGAAGTAACACTGGCCATGTTTTTTCAAGAGAACTGGGGGTTTGTTCAACACGTAACGAACCTTTTAAGCCATAATGCGGTAAATCTGGTGGCAACTTTAAATAGAAACTGAGCTTACTTTCAGCATCTAATAAAACAATGTTCCAAGCATGCCATGGTTTGATTTGAGTTGCTTCGCTTTTCAATTTTGATACAAATGGTTTCACGCCATAGTATTTATCGTACCAAGCGGGCAATACATCTAACAGTAAAAAAAACATAATCAGAAGACTAATAATCATCACTTCAAACCATTTTTTACTAAATAATGGTCGCGTATAAATCCAATCAGCTGTAAACAAAATAGCAAATGGGACAACAGGCAAAATGTAATAATTCCGCCGTGATCCGCTAAAAGTAAAAAATAAAAAAGTTAATAAAAGTGTAAAAGTGATCCACTTTGAGAGCAAAGTCATATTTTTGTATCGAGAATATACGGAATAAATTGCTGGAATAAAAAATACTGTCCACGGTAGTAAGTAAATAGGAAGATAAACAAAATAGGTATAAATGGGCCCTTGATGATCAAAAGGTTTAAAATAACGCAAAACATTTTCACGATACACAAGATAAAGGCCATTTTGACTAAATGCAGTGTCTCCCCATAAAGAAGATGCCAGAAATGGTAAAAAATAAATGATAGCAGCGGGTAACATACTCAGAAAAAAAGCTGGGCGTAAATGTTTTTTAAATGATTGATGAAGCACACCATCTACAAAAACAGCGATTAAAGGAACGGCTGCGCCAACTAACCCTTTACATAATGAAGTCACAGCTAATATAAGAAAAAAAACACTATAATTATAAAAACTTGGATATTCCCGCTTTTTAAAATACCAAACAAGCGCAAGTAATATGCCTGCAAGATTCAACATATCAGCGCTGCTAACCCGTGCCCAAAAAATAAAATAAAATGTTGAAAGTAATAACCAGCCGGATAAAAGACCAAATGATTTATCTTTTAACAACGTTCCTAATTGATAAATCGACCAAATAGCAATCAACCCAGCACATGCTGACGGCAGCCGCAATGCCCAGGTTGTAAGACCCACCAGTTGTGAAAATGCAGCGATTAACCAATATGAAAGCAAGGGCTTATCATAATATTGATTTGATCCAAGGTAAGGATGCAGAAAATCATGGCGATAAAACATTCCACTGACAATATCTGCCCAACGATGTTCTTGTGTCCAGATATCTTTTGTGCCTAAAAAAGCAAATAAAAGCAAAAGAGCAACAATGAACAAATAGCGAAATTTTGCATTTTGCCCAAATAACACGTTATTTTGTAAACGAGAATCCATATCAAATGACATCCTACAATGCGTTTTGATGAGCTATGCATTTTAACAGACCTTACTGTGAAAAATACAGTTGAAATCATCTCATTTCACAGGATAATAGTCCCCATCTCTTAAGGTGAGGAAATGTCATGACCCTATTTAAAGGCAGTATAGTTGCACTCATTACCCCCATGACAGAAACGGGTGCAATTGATCAAGAATCATTTAAGGAATTGATTGAATGGCATATTGCTTCAAAAACGGATGGCATCGTCATTGCAGGCACAACAGGTGAATCGGCAACATTAGATGCAGATGAGCAATTTGAATTAATTTCTCTCGCGGTAGACCAAGCTGCAAAGCGCATTCCTATTATTGCGGGCACTGGAACAAATTCAACAAAAACCACCATCAAACTCACTGAAAATGCAAAACGCGCAAAAGCTGATGCATGTTTGGTTGTCACACCGTACTATAACAAACCCACACAAAATGGCTTATTCTCCCACTACCAAGCTATCGCAGATGCGGTAGACTTACCCATGATTCTTTACAATGTACCTGGACGAACAGCTTGTGATCTATTACCTGAAACGATTGCACGTCTTGCAGAACATCCGCATATCATTGGTGTGAAAGAAGCAACCGGTAAAATTGAACGTGCACAAACAATTAAAAAATTAATCCCAAATCATTTTGCCATTTATAGTGGTGATGATCTCACTGCGCTTTCACTCTTGCAATATGCAAAAGCAGATGGTGTTATTTCTGTGACAGCAAACCTTGCCCCTGTTAAAATGCATGCTTTATGCAGTGCTATTTTTTCGAACGATTATGCGATGGCCACAAAAATAAACCAAACATTGACACTGCTTCATGAGCGATTATTTTTAGAGTCAAATCCTATTCCAGTTAAATGGGCGCTACATCACATGAAAAAAATAAAATCAGGTATTCGATTACCGCTCGTATCACTAGACAACAAATATCATGAAACAGTAAAAGAAGCCATGCAACATGCGGGAGTAATATAATGAATCGCATTTTACGTATTTTATTATCCATGTTACTTTCATTTCAGTTAATAAGCTGTAGCTCGCTTTCCCCTGCTATCGTTAAAAAACGTGACTCGGAATATCTATCAGCAAGAAGTATCCCACCACTTAAAATGCCACCAGGGAGTTCTTCCAGTGCTTTTCAAGATCAATATCCAGTATCTGCACAAAGCTATCCTAAAAACTTAGAACAAGTTAGTCTTATTCCACCTGGATTATAAAATATAAGACTTCTATAATGCGCGTCTAAGCCATCAATTCTGGAGAGGTACCGAAGCGGTCATAACGGCGCCGACTCGAAATCGGATGGGGGGCTTTGCCCCCACGAGGGTTCGAATCCCTCCCTCTCCGTTTTTATCCAGATAAAAAATTAAAGAGAGATCAGCAATGGAAAAAATTGATCATATTATTCATGCCAAATGGATTATTACCTGTGAAAAAACAAATCCCGTTTTACAAAATCACGCGATACTTATTCTGAATGGTAAAATTCACGACATTTTACCAAGTGATCAAGCCAACAAGCTCTACCAGGGAAACACAAGCCATTACTATTCAGAACATGCCGTCATGCCTGGATTCATTAATAGCCACACCCATGCTGCAATGAATATTTTTCGTGGGCTTGCCGATGACTTAGAACTCATGGATTGGTTAAACAATTACATCTGGCCGGCAGAAGGAAAATGGGTCAGCCATGAACTCGTTTACGATGCATCCTTACTGGCAATTGCCGAAATGATTCGCGGCGGAACAATCTGTTTTAATGATATGTATTTTTTCCTTGATGCAACAGCTAAAGCCGCTTTAGATGCTGGAATACGTGCCCATATCGGCATGACCATCATCGATGTTCCAACCGCCTGGGCGAAAACAACCGAAGAATATTTTGAAAAATCCTTAGAATTTTATCATGCGTACAAAAATAATGATTGGATCACACCAACACTTGCGCCACATTCCACTTATACTGTTTCACTTGAAAATTTAATGAAAGTAAAAACCCTTGCCGATCAATACCAATTAAAAGTGAATTTACATTTACAAGAAGCGCCTTCTGAAATGCAACATGCTCTTAAACATTATAATTCGCGCCCTTTAAAGCGCCTGCATCAAATTGGAATGGTCAACCCCGATTTAATCGCTATTCACATGACTCAACTAGATGAAGATGACCTTCAACTCTTGAAAGAAACGAAACCCAATGTCGTACACTGTCCCGAATCTAATATGAAGTTGGTAAGCGGTGCTTGCCCGACTGCAAAATTAATGGCAAGCGGTGTTAATGTGGCATTAGGCACAGATGGTGCAGCGAGCAACAATGATCTTGATATGTTCGGCGAAATGCGTTCCGCTGCCTTCCTTGGGAAAGTCACTGCTAATGACCCCAAAGCAGTTTCTGCAAGTGAAGTCTTAAATATGGCGACCATTAACGGCGCAAAAGCATTAGGCATAGATCATCTCACTGGCTCATTAAAAAAAGGCAAATCAGCTGATTTCATTGCAGTCCATCTAGAACAAATTGAAACGCAACCCCTTTATCATGTCATTTCTCAAATTGTATATGCAGCTTCACGGTATCAAGTGACTGATGTCTGGGTCGGCGGTAAACAATTACTAAAAGATCGAAAACTCTTAACGTTAGATGAAAAAGAATTATTAAAAAAAGCAGAAAATTGGCGAAAAAAGATAGGGGATGGGCTATAATTTCGCGCTTTAGACTTAAAATAACAGGATCTGTCCACCATTATAGGGGACAGACCTTCAGTTCGAGGAATACGTTATGAATATTGAACGCACATTATCCATTATTAAACCTGATGCCGTTGCAAAAAATAAAATCGGCGAAATCATTAATCGATTTGAAGTACAGGGCTTGCGCATTGCTGCTGCTAAAATGATGCAGCTTTCTAAAACTCAGGCTGAACAATTTTATGCCATTCATCGTGAACGGCCCTTTTTTCAAGCGTTGGTGAATTTTATGAGTTCAGGGCCTGTTTTGATTCAAGTATTAGAAGGTCCAAATGCTATTGCTTTAAACCGTCAAATTATGGGTGCAACTAACCCAAAAGAGGCATCGCCTGGTACAATTCGTGCAGATTATGCGAACTCAATTGACCACAATGCAGTACATGGTTCAGATAGCCCAGAAACGGCAAAACAAGAAATTACTTTCTTTTTCAAGTCTGATGAAGTTTTTGCGCATGTACCTGAAAGTGAATTGGCGTAAATGACGGTTATTTCTTCTTCATCCAAAATAAATTTGCTCGGCTTAGATCGCAAATCACTACAAGATTTTTTTGTAAGTATTGACGAAAAACCTTATCGTGCTGAGCAAGTTTTGAAATGGGTTCATTTTAACGGTGTTACTGATTTTAAAGCCATGTCTAATTTAAGTAAGACATTGCGAGAAAGACTATCAGAACTTGCCGAAATTCGTCTACCTGACGTTCTTTATGAAAAAAAAGCAGCAGACGGTACACAAAAATGGTTGCTGCAATTAGCTGGCGGAAACTCTATTGAAACTGTGTTTATCCCTGAAAAAACACGTGGCACACTCTGCATTTCATCGCAAGTTGGCTGCACACTGAATTGTTCATTTTGTTCTACCGGGAAACAAGGCTTCAACCGAAATTTATCAAGTGCTGAAATTATTTCCCAAGTGTGGATTGCTGTACGTCAATTATCAAAAACAAATGGTATTCATGATCATGCCATTACCAATGTTGTACTCATGGGCATGGGAGAACCATTACTCAATTTAGAAAATGTCATCCCTGTATTACATATTCTACTTGATGATTTTGCTTACGGCCTTTCAAAAAGACGCGTTACTGTGAGCACTGCAGGTGTTGTCCCTGCACTTTATGAATTACGTAAAGCTTGCGATGTTGCGCTTGCTGTTTCTTTACATGCGCCATCTGATGATTTACGCAATCAACTCGTTCCTCTTAATAAAAAATATCCTCTCCATGAATTAATTGCTGCATGCAAAGATTATTTTAAAGCTGATAAACGCCGTTCTATCACAATAGAATATGTCATGTTAAAAGGCATTAATGATACAGTAGATCATGCAAAACAATTAATTAAACTGCTCTCCCATCTTCGTGTTAAAATTAATTTGATTCCATTTAATCCTTTTCCACATACGCCTTACGAACGTTCAGATACTGCAACAATATCTCGTTTCAGTGATTTACTGATGAAAGCTGACTTACATACAACTGTACGACGAACGCGTGGGGATGAGATCGATGCTGCCTGCGGCCAATTAGTTGGAAAAGTGAACGATCGCACAAAGCGAAAAGCACGATACTTACATCAAATAGAGGGAAATACTACAGCTATAGCCTTTTGACAAGTGCAATAAAAATCACTATTGTACCTCTCCGTACAATATAGTGATTTTAATAATATGGAGCTTCGCTGTGAAGGATACATGTACAGGATGGTACCTCGTTTTTACTAAACCCCGCCATGAAGCCATTGCAAAAATTAATTTACACAGACAAGGCTTCCAT
>Ga0155583_121_pt2 | contig 22006 bp, 21 predicted proteins | sample RifCSPhighO2_12_FD_107240 | JGI IMG/M metagenome (GOLD analysis project Ga0155583, IMG submission 107240) | Gammaproteobacteria bacterium RIFCSPHIGHO2_12_FULL_38_14 | reverse complement strand
GCGTGCGTAGCACGCGTCTCGAAGGGCATACATAATGAAAATGCCCTTCGAGACGCGTGCTACGCACGCTCCTCAGGGCGAACGGTGAGCAGTTACTTTATTTTTTCATCCTAAACATTTCTTCAAAATCTGGTGAGGAATCAAATTCATCGTGCGTCCGTTTTTTGGATTGGGAAAACTTTCCATTTTTTAATAAACCTTTTGTTATAACATGATCAAAATTGAATATTTTTTGGTCTTGGTGAAGTAATCCCTCTCCGTCGTTTATCTCCACTTGAAAAAGAGGCTCTAATGGTTGACTATTATCCTGGTCCATAACAGTATTTTCAGGATTAATGGTAGTAGGGTCAAATACATCATCTTTTAGATCAGCTTGAATTTGATTTGAAGATGTATTGGGAACCAAATCAATGTGTGTGTCGTTATATGAATCGTCATGAGAAGATTCTTCCACAGAAACGTGTGTGTTTCCGCTTTGGTTGCTGATAATAATATCATCGCCACTTTGTAGCATCTCCAAAACTTGACTATTTTTTATTTTTTTAAAGTAATCTGCTACCCTTAAAAGATTTTGGGCATAACTTACTACGACTTCCCTTGACACTGAAGGTGGAAAGACAAAAGAAAGACAATACATCTCGTTATATTTCCTCACATCGTATTTAACATCTGTTCTTCCTAATAAGATTGGACAAAACAATGCTACTGAATGGAGTAACCTTGATCTGAGTTGGCGACTATTAAGAAAATCTGTCATTGGAAGATAAAAAGAATTTAAGGAATTTTTAGGATATAAAATTCTATTTTTATTTAGTAGTGGAAATAACGTTGATAACATGAGGTGTAATGCTTCGTTTGATTTTTTATTTAATATTTCAATTGCTTTTTCTTTGGTTATATTTTCAATGAGGTATCGTGTTCCGTTTACTATAAAAAAATTTTTTATACTAAAATAGGACTCGTTGTCATATAGTGTATCATTAGCGAGTTGGTTAAATCTCATTTCAGGATGGTCGCTATTTTCAGGTATATTGATCGCGCCATTCTTTAAAAGTGCTAGTTTCTCCACGTTGCTTAGGTTTAAGTTTGAAAATTTTTGAATTTTTTCGATGAAGTTCCTTCTGTTATCCCAAGACGTTAAATAAGGAAAGGTGAATGTTAAATAATAATTACCCTCATTTAAGGCGCATGAATAGGATATCTCAGTCATTTTTGTAAGAATGGTTGTAAATATGCTTGCTCCTTTAATGAGGCAATCAACTGCATGCATTGTAGGGTTTCCTTCAATTTTGACTTTTAAGGAATCCTTTTGACCCGTTTCAAATGCATTACCTTGACGGAATAATTGTAAAAAATAAGCAAGTAAGCTTACCCAATATTCATCTGTAATTGTTTTCAAAGCATTAATCGACTCTTCTACACTGGTCTTATCTATGGGTGCGCTTTTGTGTAATGTTTTTGGTTTATAATGCGTACCATCGAAGGTTAATTTTGGTTTTTTTGGCACAGTTATTTCTCCTCGTAATGATGTTTTATCGGCCTTTTCAACATGAAAGACTTTCTAGATCTAAAATTTATAGATGAAATCTTAAAGGAGTATTAAGGTAGAGTGAGATAGACCAAACTTCAGGGCAATCGGGCTCAAAATTGAGCAATGAGCTTTTCGCCCCCTTTTTCAAAGGGGGGAAGTCCCTACGATCCGCGTTAGCCTCCACTTTTGAGCCCGATCGCCTTTCTTGGCCTTAAATTATATTGATGAGCCGGTTTAGTAGGATACGCACGTTTAAATACACCAGCGTGTTTCAATCCGCTAGCATTAACTGTGAATTCATTATGTAAAGCTTGTAAACGAATAGTTTTGATTTTTGGATTCTTTCGTTTGGAAGAAGTTTTGTTATCAAGAAAAGCATTCATTTCTGCTAAAAGCTCATTGGTATAAAGAGTTTCCATTTTAGGATTAGTGTTGGTGCTATCAAATAAATCATTAACTTCATTCAAAGGATCATCCAAAGGATCATGAGTTTCATTCCTTTCATTTGAAAAATTGAGTGACTCATATGTAAATTTTTCTGGAGGAAGGGGTTGAGGTCTCATCTCTGTTAATTTTCTGATAAAATCTGTATCACTTATTAATGTTTTTAAGATTTTAGCATTTTTCATCTTTGCTATACCCATTTTTACATTAATAAGTTTTTGGGCACAATCAAAGATGTCTTGAATTGATGTTGAAGATGGAAAAATAAAAACGAGGTAATAAATATCATTATAATTTTGTATACCATATTTAATATCGGTTCTGTTTAACAAAATTGGACACAATAATGCTGCTGCATGTATTAATGAAGATCTCATTTGTTTAGAAGGTGGCTTATGGGTTGGGCGCTCTCTTGCATAGGTGATTGGAAAAGCAAAAAAATTTTCTAAGCATAAAAAATTTTTTTTAGCTGGATCAATGGTCCTAAAAAATTCTGGTATCACATGTTCTTGCGCATGTTTTTTTGATTTTAATATATTGATTGCTACCTTATTTGTTATGTTTTCAAATAAGTACTTTGTTCCATTTGCTATAATAGAATCTTTTTCGCCTAAAAATGGTTTTTGTTTTTTTTTCAAAGTTATCTCTCCTCGTTATATTTTTATACATTAAATCTAAAATGCATAATGTCACCATCTTGCACAATATAATCTTTACCTTCTAAGCGCCATTTCCCCGCTTCTTTTGCACCTTGTTCACCTTGATAATGAATAAAATCATCGTAAGCAATCACTTCAGCGCGTATAAACCCTTTTTCAAAATCAGTATGAATGACGCCTGCAGCTTGAGGCGCTGTGGTATAGGAAGGAATAGTCCATGCCCGTACTTCTTTTTCACCTGCTGTGAAATACGTTTCAAGGTTTAATAATTGATATCCTGCGTGAATTAAACGATCTAATCCAGGCTCTGTTAAATTTAATTCATCTAAAAATAATTTTTTTTCATCGTCTTCTAATGATGCAATTTCTGCTTCAATCGCTGCACAAATTACGACAATCTCTGCTTGTTCACTTGCTGCAATTTTTTTAACTTCATCTAAATAAGGATTATTGATAAAGCCATTTTCAGCGACATTTGCCACATAAAGTGTCGGTTTAAGCGTCAATAAATGTAAATGTTTTAAAATGGATTGCTCTTCTTTTGTCAAACGAAGCGCACGTGCTGGTTTACCCATATCAAGTTGTGCTTTGACACGTTGTAATAAAGCAAGTTCAATCGCGGCTGATTTATCACCTGATTTTGAGGCTTTTTGTATGCGTGAAATTGCACGATCAACTGTTTCAAGATCAGCAAGCGCAAGTTCGGTATTAATTACTTCGATGTCATCAAGTGGTGAAACGCGACCGGATACGTGTATAACATTTTCATCTTCAAAACAACGAACGACTTGGATAATGGCATCGGTTTCACGGATGTGCGACAAAAATTGATTGCCCAGTCCTTCACCTGTTGCAGCGCCTTTTACCAGACCTGCAATATCAACAAATTCAACAGTTGCTTGTAAAACGCGTAGCGGTTTAACAATAGCAGCAATTTGATCAAGGCGTGGATCAGGAACGGGGACGATACCAACATTGGGCTCTATGGTGCAAAACGGATAATTTTCAGCAGATACTTGTGCTTTGGTTAAACAATTAAATAGTGTTGATTTTCCAACGTTAGGTAATCCAACGATGCCGCATTTTAAACCCATGATTAATCCTCGTTTGATGTTAGTAGGCTTATTTTATGTATGTAACTGATGCATAGCCTTTTGTATTTCACCATTCAGAATCAGTGGAAGGACATCACATGCTTTTTCTAAGGCTAGATCAATGTGTTGACGATCAGTTTTTGATGGTTTTTTTAAAACATAATCGGCCACTTCGTTGCTCTGTTGTGGCCGTCCAACCCCAACACGTAATCGATAAAACTGTTTAGTGTGTAAATGGCTGATGACATCCTTTAAGCCATTGTGTCCACCATCTCCACCATCGAATTTCAATTTGATCACACCAGCGGGCAAATCAACTTCATCATGTACAATCAAGATTGATTCAGGGGTGAGTTTAAGATAATTCATACATGCATGAACAGCTTGTCCACTATGATTCATAAAGGTGCTTGGCACAAGTACATGAAAAGCATGATGGTGTAATTCAAGTAGTTGATGTAACCCATGATATTTTGCTTGAGCACGTAGAGTGGTTTTTGCTGCTTTCACTAAGCATTCAATAAACCATGCGCCAGCATTGTGGCGCGTTTTTTCATAACTTGCACCAGGATTTGCTAAACCCACAATCAATTGAATTGCTGCCATATGAATATTCCCCCATCTGGCACTTCGTGCCATCTTCCCCCTGATGGGGGAAGCCGTTCTAAGCAGGTATCCGTTTAGCGCTTTTCATCAAGAGCCAAAAAATAAGTTTATTTTTTACCACCCTCTTCCTCGCCTTCTTCACCTTCTGCTTTTTGTTCAATAGCAGGGACTTCAGAAGCAGAAACTGGTGTTTCTTCTGTTATTAATTCAGGTTCAGGTTCCTCACGAGGAATGTGAAGAGAGACAATAGGCTTGTCATTTTCATGCAAGAGGTCAACGAGCTCCACACCTTTTGGTAGTTTAATATCAGAGAGATGTAGAATTTGATTCAGTTCGAGTGTTGAAATATCGACTTCAATATATTCCGGCAAATCATCTGGAAGACAAGAAATTTCTACGTCAGTCATAATATGAGATATCACACCGCCAGCATCCTTTGCGCCTGGTGCATTTTCACCACCGATAAAGTGCAAAGGTATATTCATGTGAAGTTTTTGATCTGCACGTACCCGTTGAAAATCTACATGTAAAATTTCCGCCCTGAATGGGTGACGTTGCAAGTCTTTTAAAATGACACGCTCTGATTCGCCATTGATGTTTAAAGTCAGAATGTGTGAATAAAAGGCTTCGTTTTCAAGTAACATAGCCAATTTGTTATGCTCAAAGAGCAGTGGAAGTGTATTTTTTCCCCCGCCATAAACGATGCCAGGAACTTTTTTTGCACGACGCAGGCGGCGGCTCGCACCTTTCCCGATGTCGTCTCGAGACGAAGCCTCGACTTGAAATTGATGATTTGCTGCCATGATAGACTACTCCAATTTATAATTAACTAGATGATTTTAATCATTCTTTTTTCCGCGACCAGAGGAAAATGATCAAAAGACCGCTTATTTTACAGGGTTTTTCGCAAGATGGAAGAGCTTACTCCATAAGGCTATCCCATTAAACAAGCTCTTGAAGGCAGGTGCTTATTTTTATATCTGGGTCGGACTGAACTAACCCAATGGATTGCACCATCTCAAAGCTAACTCACTTTCATAGCCAAAGGATGTGGCTTGGATATGAGATGGTGTACGCTGTTTTGTTAGCTTGTTCCCGACACCAGATATAAAAATAAGCACCTGCCTTCAAGAGCTTGTTTAATGGGATGGTCCCAATCAATCCACGAACATGCGACTTAAGGACCCAGCGCCACTAATACGGCGTATGGCTTCTGCAATGGTATGGCTTAAACTTAAGGGGCGTATGCGAGAACATTTTTTAGCTTCTTCTTTAAGCGGAATCGTGTCAGTTACAACGATTTCATCAAGATAAGAACTTTCAATGGTTTGAATAGCTTGACCAGACAGTACGGGATGCGTGACATAAGCGGCAACCTTGGCTGCACCATGTTCTTTCAATGCTTCAACAGCACGACATAGGGTGCTTGCTGTATCGACAATATCATCAACAATTAAACAATCGCGGCCTTGCACATCACCAATAATATGCATGACTTGTGCTTCATTTGGCTTTGGCCTGCGTTTATCGATAATGGCTAAATCAGCATGCGGAATGCGTTTTGCGATAGCGCGCGCACGAATCACGCCGCCAACATCAGGTGAAACAATCATGATATTTTGATAAGCACGTTGCTGGATGTCTTCAAGCATAATGGGTGTGCTATATAAATTATCAACCGGCATATAAAAAAAGCCTTGAATTTGATCGGCATGTAAATCAACAGTGACTAAACGACTGATGCCGACTGCGGCCATCATGTCAGCAACAATCTTTGCGGTAATTGGGACGCGGGCTGAACGAACACGACGATCTTGGCGGGCATAACCAAAGTACGGCACAACAGCTGTAATTTTTGCAGCAGAAGCTCGACGTAATGCATCAGCTAGAAGAATCAGTTCCATTAAAGAATCATTTGATGGCGCACAGGTGGATTGAATAATGAAAATATCTCGGCCTCGAACATTTTCTTCTATTTCAATCATCGTTTCGCCATCGCTAAAACAGCCGACGGTTGCTTTACCAATGGGGAGATTGAGGTGGTTAGCAATGCCCTTTGTTAGTTCAAGGCTTGCATTGCCGTTAAAGATCATGATCTCAGGCACAGAAAATTATCCTTGCTCGTTCTTAGTTAACAAATTCGAATATGCGGTGCATTATATCAGATGCTTAAGTTTTTGCAGCATGAATACTGGGGTGCTAGGATTCGAACCTAGGAATGCCGGGATCAAAACCCGGTGCCTTACCGCTTGGCTACACCCCAATGCGTCATCATTTAAGAAGCGCTATTTTGCTTTTAGTCACCTTGAGTGTCAACACCTGTGTACAGAGATCAGGAGTTCCCGTTCACGAAGGTTAAGGATGCTATTTTTTTATTTTTTGACCGCAACAGATTCATCCCTTTCAGCTGTTGCTCAAATGGACTCCTGTCCATTTGTCAAAAAATAAAAAAATAGCATCCTTAACCTTCGTGAACGGGAATTTTGTACAGAGACCGAAATAGATTTCAATTGAATGACCATTCATAGATGCGCATCTTTATTTGCATGGAAGGTGAAGTAATTTTTAGCATTTGTGGTAAATCAATGTTGCCAGCGCGCATATAGTTTAAAAATTCGACTTGCACATTCTGTTGTGTGAGAGAGCTTAACCGATGGGACGGATCAAACACCCCATCATAAGGGCCAGGGGCGGGCAAGCCGCGTACCCAATAAAGCAGAGAAGAAACGGGCAAGCGCATTCCCCAAGTGTCTTCTAATAATTTTTCTGGATTATTCGATTGATAGTGTTTGCCATCAGATAGTTCAAGCAAAACCTGCCCATTTTGCCCAGTTAATTTTAAAATGGGGCTGCCAATAGGATTGAGTAAAGTGATGTTGTACCGGTCATTACGCTGATTCCAATGTAAGATTGCACTTCCAGCATCGTTCTTGGTTTTTACAGCAATCTTACTTTTCAATTGCCATTTTTGTATGTGTTGTAGTGCAACCTCCCGTTTTTCCCAAGAGGGGGCAGGTTGTTTTGGAGATGGAGGAAGTGTGGTACAAGCAGTGAGAGCAAATGTAAGATAAACCAATGCAAGAAAGCCATTTATTTTGATATTCATTCATTGTTCCATACGTAGTCTTTGTTTTTCATGACCATTTAAGCATAAAATAAGCGCCAAGTATTCATTTAGCAATGGCATCCACATTCATGTCTATTTTTGTTGTAGGAATCAATCATAAAACAGCAACGCTCGCTTTGCGGGAAAAGGCGTATTTTGCACAAGATCAATTAATGCTCTATTTGCAAGATTTATGCCAACAAACAGGTGTCAGGGAAGCTGTTATTTTATCAACGTGTAATCGATCCGAACTCTATTGCGATACAGATGACATTGAAATGATCAAGCAATGGTTTTTTACGCAAACTTTATTGCAAGTGGATGAATTTAAGCATGCTGTTTATGTTTACTGTGATCAGGAAGCTGTTTCACATATGATGGCTGTAGCATCAGGTCTTGATTCCATGATTGTAGGTGAACCCCAAATTTTGGGGCAAATGAAAGAAGCGTTTTCTGAAAGCTGTACTGCAGGCGCTGTGGGGCCATTGTTTCATCGTCTTTTTCAACAAATATTTACGATTGCAAAATCCATTCGCACAACAACTTCGATTGGTGCATGCCCGGTTTCTGTTGCATCTGCTGCTGTTCATTTTGCGAAACAACAATGGCCTGAATTAAAAAAATCAAAAGTATTGTTAATTGGTGCAGGTGATACTGCTTCACTTTTGCTGCGATATTTACATCCTTCTTTTGATTATCCCATCACCATTATCAATCGTGATTTTGAAAAGGCATATCATTTAGCAAAACAGCACGGTGTTTATGCTGCGGCATTTGATCAATTATCAGCAAAGGTTTCTGAAGTAGATATTATATTTTCTGCAACGGGGAGCGCACATCCTCTTTTAACGCGAGCAATGATGGATGAAATCATGAAACATCGTTCAAATCGCCCACTTTTTTGTATTGATGTCGCAGTACCGCGTGATATTGATGCATCGGTTGCTGAAATTGAAAATATTTCTTTACATTGTATAGATGATTTAAAAATCATTATTGAACAAAATCGTCAAGGTCGTGAACATGCAGCAGAAAAAGCACGAGAAATGATTCATAAAAATAGCCAAACTTTCATGCATGATCTTTCTTCATTTGATAAGGTAACGCATATGATACGTGCTTATCGCGCACAAATCGAAGCCTTATGTTACGCAGAATTGATTAAAGCAAAGCAACAGATGCATCAGGGTATGGATCCTTTACAAGTGCTTGATGCATTTGCTCATGCATTCACAAAAAAATTATTACATACACCCAGTGTGCAATTGAGAAAAGCAAGTGTTGAAGATCGCCTTGAGCTTTTGAATGTGGCTAAACAATTGTTTGCTCTTTCTGATACTGAAAATGACATCGAGCACGTATGAAACCTTCTATTCTAGTAAAATTACAGCGTATTTTAACGCGATATGAAGAATTAAAAACATTATTATCTGATCCGAATGTTGTGCACGATTTAAATCGTTTTCGAGAATTATCCAAAGAATATGCGCAACTTGAACCTTCTGTTCAATTGTTTCTTCAATATCAACAATGTCAAAAGCGGCTTGATGAAGCCAAAGAATTACTATTAGAAAGTGATCCTGATATGCAAACTTTGGCTAAACTCGAAGAAAAAGAAGCAGAAGAAATGCTTTCGAAACTTGAAGAAAATTTATTGGTCATGCTTTTGCCCAAAGACCCTTATGATCAAAACAATATTTTTTTAGAAATTCGTGCAGGCACGGGGGGTGATGAAGCCGCTATTTTTGCGGGTGATCTCGCACGTATGTACATGCGTTACGCCGATGCAAAGAAATTTAAAATTGAAGTGATTAGTGAAAGTCCAGGTGAGCATGGTGGTTATAAAGAAATTATCATGCGTGTGTTAGGAGAAGGGGCTTATTCTCGATTTAAATTTGAATCCGGTGTACATCGTGTGCAACGCGTGCCAGAAACAGAAGCACAAGGCCGTATTCATACCTCAACTTGTACAGTTGCTGTTTTACCAGAACTTGAGGAAATTGAAAAAATAGAGATTTCACCAGCAGATTTAAAAATTGACACTTTTCGTGCATCCGGTGCAGGTGGACAGCATGTACAAAAAACAGACTCTGCCATTCGGATTACGCATTTACCAACAGGAACGGTTGTTGAATGCCAAGATGAACGTTCGCAACATAAAAATCGAGCGCGTGCCATGTCACTTCTTAAGGCGAGAATTCTTGCAAAAGAACGTGAAAAGCAGCAAAAACAGCAAGCTGAAACGCGTCGTAATTTGGTAGGGACTGGTGATCGCTCTGAACGAATACGGACCTATAATTTTCCGCAAGGGCGTCTAACAGATCATCGCATTAATCTCACTTTGTACCAATTACCGCAAATCATGGAAGGTAATATAGATCCTGTCATCGATGCATTATTGCAAGAACATACCGCTGATTTGATTGCTTCTTTGGGAGAGTCAGGTGAAGCTTGACCGTGTTATTCCAGCGAAGGTGGAAATCCATTCATTATTACCAGCAGCAGCAAACACATTGATTGCTGTGACGGACTGTCCACGTCTTGAAGCAGAAGTATTACTTGCGCATGTTTTACAAAAACCACGTTCTTATTTATATACTCACTCTTTACAAGAAGTACTTCCGGATACAATTGATGCTTTTGATGCGTGTGTGAAAAGACGTTTAGCACACGAACCCATCGCTTATATCATTGGTGAAAAAGAATTTTGGTCACTGCCTTTTATGGTGACGCGCGATACACTTATCCCTAGACAAGAAACAGAAACAATTGTTGAAGCTGTGCTTAAACTTTTCCCACCGAATCAATCTTTTTCACTCGCAGATCTTGGTACAGGTTGTGGCGCGATTGCTTTGGCGGTCTTAAGGGAGCGACCACATTGTTCGGTTACCGCAACAGATCTTTCTCCACAAGCTTTAAAGATTGCTGCTCAGAATGCAAAGCGTTTTGGTCTTCATTGTTCGTTTTTACAAGGCTCTTGGTGTAATGCCTTACCTCAAACAAAATTTGATGTCATTGTCAGTAATCCACCTTATATTGCGGCATCGGAATGGAATATTTATGAAAAAGGCTTATCTTTCGAACCTTACGCTGCTTTGGTTTCAGGTCATGATGGATTAGAAGCGATTACTGAAATTTGTAAAACAGCATCCAATTATTTAAGGCCGGGTGGTTATTTACTAATCGAGCACGGTTATTCGCAAGGCCCAAGCCTGGAAAAAATTTTTACTGCGGCGGGATATCATGATATGTATGTTGTATGTGATTTCTCAGAAAATGAACGGGTTACGGGAGGGCATTGGTAAGAAGGTTGAAATTGGACTACAATTATTCCAAGGTAGGAGAATATATTATGGCGGCTAAAGAGAAAGATATTTTAGAACCCAGTTTAGAAGTGTTGGGCATCACACCCTATAAGCCTAAAAAAACAGAAAGTTATATGAGCGCAAAAATGTTTGCTCATTTTAACAAAATTCTGATGGCGATGCGGCAGCGATTACTTGAGGGCGGGGACAAAATTGTAACGCATATGAAAGAAGAAGCAATTAATTATCCTGATCCAAATGATCGCGCAACACAGGAAGAAGATTTTAGATTAGAATTGAGAACGCGCGATCGTGAAAGAAAATTACTTAAAAAGATTGAAGAATCACTCGAGTTGATCCGCGAAAAAGATTATGGATATTGTGAAGTATGTGGCGTTGAAATTGGTTTACGCCGTTTGGAAGCAAGGCCCACAGCCACTTTGTGTATTGATTGTAAAACGCTTGATGAAATCAAAGAAAAGCAGCAAAAGCAGGAAGAAGAGTATTAACCACAGTTCCCGCTTTAGAGGGCCCTCGAAAGCGGAACAAGTTAATACTTAAGCGTATCGTTCTTTTAAGGTGAGAGGCTACGATGGCAGCACCGCAACAATCAGGTGGTCAACCAGATAATTCATATGCAGTCATTTGGGGGATTGCGGCTCTTTTCGTAGCTTTGGGCGGCGTTTGGTATGTTTTTCAATCACAAATAGTTACTGTTTATCTTACTATCAAGTTATACGAAGCACGTTTTCTCAGTTTTTTTAGCAGTCAATATTTTGCAACGGTTCAATCAGGATTGATCTCTGCATTAGCAGATCCAGCTAAAGTCACTTTTTATCAACTTGATCACCTCGGAAGAGGTGTAGGAAATTGGCTTAGATATCCAATTGTTGTTCTGTTTATTGTACTTGCCTTTGCTGTTTATTTAGGAAATACAGCGCGCATCTATAGGCGTACTTATAAGATGAGAGATCTTGCAAAACTTGAACAAGGAAATTGGCCGCAAATTTCTCCTATCACAGGGCTTGATTTATTAAAAACGGACATTGACAAAGGACGTTGGTCGATGGCAATGACGCCTATGCAGTTTTGTAAAAGACATCAATTGCTTTTAGAAGTTCGTCCAGAGCGAAAAGAGGGAATGATTCGAAAAGAATGGGACCGTGTAGAAGTGGTCTTAAAAAAAGGGGAAGCAAATAAAGTTTTTACGCTACAATTAGGACAACTTTGGCAAAGTGTGCGTCAATTGCCGCCTCATATCAAAGCTTTATTTGCAGCTTTTGCAGCACGTATCAATGCAGATAGTAAAAGTGCCGAAAAATTATTAATGCAACTGGCAGCTTCTTCAATAACAAAACTTGATTTTACCGGCGTAGACGAACTTTTAACAAAACATGAAAAAACAAAAAATATACAAAAAACTATTGATTCTCATGCTTATATATACACAGTCATGGCGTCGATGCTTGAGCGGGCGCGAGAAGATGGTGTGCAAGCATCCGCAGATTTTTTATGGTTAAAGCCATTTGACCGGCGCCTTTGGTATACATTGAATACGGTAGGTCGCCAAACCCCTTTTGTTGAAGTGGCAGGAATTTTCGCTCATTGGATTGCAGAAAAAGAAGCAGGTAAGAAAATAATAGTGCCTATGGTTGATGAAGCAACGAAAGCACTAGAAATTGCATTATTGGAAGTGGTTTATCGTCCAGATGAAACTGAAGTGCAGGGTCAATAGGATATGAAACTACGCGGATTAGAAGAACAACATGAACTAGCGCCCCAGCTATTATTACGTGATACACGCACAATGGGGATGAAGATTGTTGATTTCTTCCAAGATCCAATCAACAGTGCTTGTGTCATGATTGCATTTGCAGTCTCTGCATTTTTCTTTTCAGCAGTTGCTGAGCTTATTGCTTTCATTGGGTTATGTACATTTCTTTATGCCTATACAAGACGGAGCAAATTACCATTTCGTATGCCGCTTCGCGCAAAAGCGCTAGATTATAATGACCCACTTCCAGGTTCAGAAAAACCTAGATTATCTCGAGGGATTAGTTTTTTTGGGAATCGTTCTGCCAATAATGATGAGCTGTGGTTTAACAACGATGATATGCGTACGCATGTTCTTATTTTTGGATCAACTGGGAGTGGTAAAACTGAAGCTTTGGTTTCACTTTCCTTTAATGCATTAATACAAGGCAGTGGATTCCTTTATGTTGATGGTAAAGGCGATAACTCACTTTTTGCAAAAGTTTTTTCTATGTGTCGCATCATGGGTCGGGAAGATGACTTATTACTCATTAACTTCATGACAGGTGCGCGTGATATTGTTGGTGCACAAGAAAAACGTTTATCCAACACCATGAACCCATTTTGTAATGGTTCATCCAGCATGTTGTCACAGTTAGTAGTCAGTATGATGGACTCGGGTTCGCAATCAGCAGATGGTGACATGTGGAAAGGCCGCGCTATCGTTTTTGTAGAAGCGTTGATGAAAGTGTTAGTTTACATGCGCGATAAAGGCAAAATTTTATTAGATGCAAATACGATCCGTAATTATTTTGACTTGCCACGTCTTGAAGCCATTGCACTTGATCGTATGTTTCCGCGTGATAATCAAGAACCCGTGAGTCTTGCAGATGCACCGGAATTAATTTTGGAACCCATCAAAAATTATGTCAAAAATTTGCCAGGTTATGATGCGGGTAAAAAAGGGAAACAAAGCTCACAAGTATTAGAACAACACGGATTTATCACGATGCAATTGACACGTGTGTTTGGTTCGCTCGCAGACACGTACGGTCATATCATTCGTACCAATCTAGCAGAAGTCGATTTAAAAGACGTTGTGCTTAACAGACGTATTCTTGTTGTATTGCTCCCTGCCTTAGAAAAATCACCAGATGAGTTGGCGAACTTAGGCAAAGTGATTATTGCATCTTTGCGTGCAATGATGGCAGCGGGGTTGGGTGAATCTGTAGAAGGATCCTATCGAGAAGTGATTGAACGAAAGGCAACAAGTGCAAGAACGCCTTACATGTGCATACTGGATGAATATGGTTATTATGCGGTAAAAGGTTTTGCTGTTGTACCTGCGCAAGCAAGATCACTGGGTTTTTCTGTTATTTTTGCAGGACAAGATTTGCCCGCGTTTCAAAAAGCATCAAAGGAAGAAGCCGCATCAATTGGTGCAAATACCAATATAAAAATTTGTATGAAATTGGAAGACCCGCTAGATACATGGGAGTTTTTCCAAAAAACAGCAGGTGAATCCTATGTAACAAAAGTAGATTCTTTTCAAACGAATGCGGGTAGTCTTTTGAATAACTATATGGATAGTCGTAGCGCGTCTTCTGAAAAACGCCAACGTATCGATTTACTCGATCTTAAAGAACAGCGCGAAGGTGAAGCGCACATCTTTTTTAAATCAAAAATTATTCGTGCAAGAATGTTTTTTGCAAATCCACCTGCAGCTGAAAGAATGCGGATTAATCAATTTTTGAAGGTTGAACCACCAATCGGTAGAGCATTGCTTGACTTTGAGGAACGTTTTGATCAATTTAAAGAAATTCTTACAAAAGGCACTGATTTTGAAGCACCAGAAGAAGAAGGTGAAGAAATCCAAATTATTTCACAAGCGATGACATCAGATGAAGTTACGAATCCGATTGAACGTGCATTGCAAGGTTTATTAGCATTTCATAATCGCCATGTTACTGAAGAGGAAGCAGTCGAAGAAATCAATGTAGAAGCAGAACCTGGAAAAGTTAATTTATTTAGTCAAGTTACATTAGGAAAACCAGTAAAAGATTTAGTGGGTGCGAAAGCCTTTACGAAATTTAGTGAACCATTATTAACGAAAGTAACATTGAAAGATAAGCTTGATTTGCTTGAGCGTTTAATGGGTAGAAGTGGTTCACAAGCAAGTTCGATGACAGGTGAAATTATTAAAGATATGGCATTAGCAACTGATTATCCGCCTCCAGTCTCAAGTATCTTTTTGTCAGTAGAAGAAGTGGTAACTATTGCTAAGGAGGCGTGTGATTATGTAACCTCTCTTAAGAAGCCGGAAGGGGAAACTTAATCACGTGAAATGCCATCTATTTTCAGCCATTTTGTTAATCCTATCTTGCGTCATACTTTCTGCGTGTGCTTCTTCTAATGTTTCGCGTGATGTCAGTGCTAATGTAAATGAAGGCGTTCAAAATACAAAAACTATTTTTAGTGGTACGGGAAGTTATGATGTTACTCAAAGTTATGGCAATGCGAGCCAAACGACCAAGGGAGCAATTATCGGCGGTGTGGCAGGTGCAGTAGCCAGTACGTTTTCATCCGGTATTAGTTTTTTCCCGGCAACTGCAACCGGGGTTATCTTAGGTGCAACTTACGGTAAATATCTTGATGCTAATATGACACTGCAAGATCAATTAGAAAATCGCGGTGTAACAGTGATAGTGCTTGGTGATCAAATTTTAATTGCTGTTCCTTCTGTACAACTTTTTGAACCTATGACGGCGACTGTGAAGCCGCAATCTTATTCAACCATTGCACTCATTGCAAAATTTGTTAATCAATATACAACAATGTTAGTCAAAGTGTCTGGTCACACTGCAATGTCAGGATCAGACACAACAGATATTGCACTTTCTAAACAACAAGCTGAACGTATCGCAAAACTCCTCTTAGACAGTGGTGTCAATGCGCGTCTTTTGTATGCAGAAGGTCGAGGCGGTGAGCATCTGGTTGTGAGTAATGCTTTGGCATGGAATGAAAGCATGAATTATCGAATCGAAATTACTTTAGAGAAATACTACACTGGAGTTATTTGATCATGCTTGGGAGTAGACATGAAAAAGCGAGCTTTCAAAGTGATTTTTACCGTGATCAATTCAGAAAATTGTTAAGATGGTTAATTGTTGCAATTGTGGTTATATTTATATTGATTGCAGCGATTATTTATTTTGTTTTATTTGCACCCCCTGAGCCTTATTATATTAGTACAACAGAAGGTCGTGTGATCTCTATTTCACAGCATGTAATACGGTAGGAAAACATGGCGCAGGCGAATTTAACTCACCAAAATAGTTTCTATAGCCGTTATTATCATCATGTGTTGATCACTATCATTGTGTTGATCATTTTATTAATGTGTGCGCTTGGCGTTGTACTCTATCAACTATTTAATCGTCCCTTGCCGCTTTTCTACGCTGTAGAGGCGAATGGCAGCAAAATGGAATTAACAGCTTATCAAGAACCCAACTTACAGCCAGATACGATCATCCGGTTCGCAACCAAAGCAGCAACGGCAGCATATACGTTTGATTTTGTAAATTATATTGCACAGGTGAATGCTGTCGAACAGTATTTTACATCATCTGGTTTTGAAGATTATGTTGCATCGATTAGAGGATTGCTTAGTACTATTGTGAGTAATCAATTATTTGTCACAGGCGTTGTAGTAGGTTCTCCTGTCATTTCAAATCAAGGACCTCTCCCCCAAGCAAGTTATGCTTGGCGTGTTCAAATTCCATTTTTAGTGACGTATCAAAGCGCGAATACTGTTTCAAAACAAAATTTTTATGTCATATTAAATATTGTGCGTGTACCCACAACGACCAATCCTCAAGGCATTGGTATTGATCAATTTGTGATGATGTAACGCTGATACTTTTTGCTTTCCGTTCACCCTTCGAGACGGCCGCTTCGCGGCCTCCTCAGGGCGAACGGACGAAATGGCGCACGAGACGGCGCAAAAAAGCGCGCCTCCTCAGGGTGAACGGAAGCAAAAAATAGAGAACCAGATAAAAAGAAGGTTATACGGATGGCAGATCAAGATGCATTAACACTAATTTTTTTGCGTAATGCCTTTTATAGGCGTCTTTACCATTTTACTTTACTTGCATTTGTTTTAAGTCTTGTTGCGATTGCAGGGTTGATTTGGATGTTGGTTTTTTTGATTTTAAACCCAACTCAACCCCTTTATTTTGCAACGGACAAAGTCACGCGATTTATTCGAACTGTTTCAGTTCAACAACCTAACATGCCGACAGCGGATGTTATTGCTTGGACAATTGAAGCGGTGCAATCTGCTTATTCTTATAATTTTGTGAATTATCGCTCACAGCTCCAAGATGCGCAGAAATATTTTACGCGATATGGTTGGACGAATTACATGCAAGCTTTAACTGCATCCAACAATTTGCTTGCGCTTACGCAAAGAAAAATGGTGGTTTTGGCAACGGTGATTGATCAGCCAAAAATCATTGTCACCGGTATTTTAGGCGGTTCATATGCTTGGCGTTTTGAAATGCCCATGCTTGTGACTTATTTGTACCCACCTTACGATGACACTTCGCGCTTTTCTAATCCATTGCAAATAACCGTCATTGTGCAACGGCAACCAGAATTGGAAAGTTATCAGGGTCTTGGGATATTACAAATCATTGGCGGTGGGGCACAAGTTCAGCAGGGTGGTATTCCAAGTACGATTTCGAACAAGCCTAGATGAAAGGGAAGAATTACGGTAAGCTGATTTGAACGACTGATGATGTGTGACTTATGGCTTTCGAAGAACAGCAAATTGTTCAAATCAGGAATGATTTTTACCGAGACAGGTTTGGTAAAGTATTGCTTGTGGCAATTAGTCTATTGATTGCTATTATTTTGTTAATTTGTTTATCTGTTTATATCTATCTTAGTAAACCCAAGCCAATATTTTTTCGCACAGGAGCAGAATGGCGTGTACAACCGGATGTACCTATCAATCAAGCTTACTTACCTACTGCTGATGTATTGCAATGGGTCAGTGAGGTGATACCAAAATCATTTACCTACGATTTCAATTATTATAGTGACCAATTAAAAGCAGTTTCAGAATATTTCACACCAGATGGCTGGAAAGTATTTTTAAATCAATTGAATAGTTATGTAAATTATAATAATGTTCAAACATATAAGATGTTTGTGAGTGCTGTGTCAACTGGCGCTCCTTATATCTTGAATCAAGGCTTGTTATCAGGACGATATGCATGGTGGGTGCAACTGCCGATTAACATTACCTATCAAGGTTATTCCAATATACCAGCACGTCGTTTGACGCTACAAATTTTAGTTGTCAGAGTATCTACATTAAATAATCTGTCTGGTATTGGAATCGATAATGTGATCGTTGAAAATCCTACTGGGAGCAGTAAGGAAGGGACATGATAGATTCTTTTAAACTATTAATTCTATATTTCAGTTTGTTCATGATATCAAGCTATGCTGTTTTAATTTATGCGGATAATACTCCTCCGCCTACAACCCCAATACAGAAATCACCCGCTGATGAATTTAAACATTGGCTTGAACAACAAAAACAAAATCAAAATCAAAATTTAGCTGCAAATAGGAGAAGGCCAGTTTCATACAATGATTATGGATCGGAAGATGATATTGTGTCACCGCCTATTACTTATGAGCAAAGCCAACAAATCATGTTGAATTCCGCACCGCAAGGACGGGTGCCGACTCAAGATGAAATTATTGCTTTTAATCAAATGCTCAACAAAAATATGCCGTTAACGCCACAGCAAGTGGTTCGTTTACGACAACAAATTGATTTAGCACAACGTGCTGCATCTATTTTACCCGCTATTCCACCCAAACCTGTTTCAACCACGTTAATGATTAATTTAGCACCAGGTACGACACCGCCTGCAGTACGGCTTGCACAAGGATATGTTTCTTCATTGGTATTTGTTGATTCTACTGGCGCACCTTGGCCTATCGCATCTTTTGATATCGGTAATCCAAAAGCTTTAAATTTACAGTGGGATGGTAAAAGTAACATTTTATTGCTGCAAGCAATCTCACCTTATAGTAACGGTGATATCGTTGTTCGTTTAGTTGGCTTACCAACGCCAATCACATTAGAATTAGTGACAGGGCAACGCATTGTCGATTACCGTGTTGATATTCATGTTTCTGGTATTGGCCCTAATACAAAAGAAATACCAATGGGTACACCACTTCCAAGCAGTGCTAATCAATTATTATTTAGCGTATTAGATGGTATTGCACCGCCGGGGAGTAAAACATTACAAGTGATAGGTGGTGAAGCACAAGCTTGGTTATTAGGTGAACGTTTATACGTAAGGACAAGATTAACTTTACTTTCCCCAGGGTGGAGAGGAAAAATTGCAAGCCCAGATGGTATGATAGCCTATGAGTTGCCAAAAACATCCTCGATTTTAGTATCTCGCTATGGGGAACCAGTTGAATTAAAAATTGAGGGGTTCTAATGGCTTGGGATCTTTCTAAGATAAAAATTTTTTCAAAACTTGATGCTCGCGCACGCATTTTAGTTTTATTAGGTAGCGTAGTGCTCGTTGCTGTCGTTATTTATTTAGCTGTACGATTTTTCACGGGGGGTGGTGAAACAACAGGGCCATCCCGTGTTGCCCAAGCACCCGCAGGTTTACAATCGGTTCCGGGAGGAGAGCTTACACCAGAATATTATCGCGTCCTTTCCCAAGCCAATGTACAGGCTGCTCAGAAAGCACAAATCACCGGTGGCAGTGCTGTACCAACACTCATTAATATTGGCCAACAACAAGCTGCTCCTCAGCAAACAGGTACTTGCATTGTTTGTACAGATGACTCCATCAATGTGAAAACCTATTTAGATGATTGGGTAAGACAAGGAAAAATTTCTCCTGATGTTAGTGCTGCGCTTTCGCAACTTGCCAGCAAAAATGTTTCTGTCGATGAATATGCTGCAGCACTTGATCAAATGGTAAAAGATGGTAAGTTAACGCCAGAGCAAGCGCGACAATTATTAGAAGTATACAAAAAACAACGTGCAAATGCTGCAGTCCAACAAAGCGCCCAAATAATGGATCCAATGATCAAAAGCGGGCAGCTCCCTTTAGGTGTGGCTAACCAATTACTTGCCGCACAAAAAGCAAATGTTTCACCTTCTGAATATGCAGCAATGCTTCAGGATTTAGTCCGCCAAGGAAAAATTTCACCAGCAACAGCACAACAATTGCTCGCACAATATACCCAGCAACGTGCGAAAGATGCTCAAGCAGAAAATCTAGCAACGATTCAACAAATGGCAAAATCTGGTGAAATTACATCAGATATGGCAAAGCAATTAGGCGATCTTGTTAATCAAAATGCATCTGTTGATACTTATTCAAAAGCATTAGATAAGGCAGTTGCTGATGGTAAGTTGACGCCTGCAGCTGCTAAAAAACTGCTTGATGCATATAAAACACAAAAAGAAAGTGTTGGGCCTATTGGTACGGTGAATGAATTGTTAAGAGCTGCAGAAAATGCCGCATACAGTGAACTTGATACTTTACTAAAAGCAGGAAAAATCACCCAAGAAGTTGCAACTCAACTAGCGCAACTTATTCAACAAGATGTGCCATTAGAGGCACAGCAAGCAGTTGTTTCTCAATTGGTCCAACAAAATAAATTAACACCGGATATTGCAAAGCTAAAAATTGCTGATTATCAAAAAGTAAAACAATTAAGAAGTGCAGTTGCTTCATTAGGTGCATTACAAGGCAATAACGCACCAGCTGCTGCCTATGCAGATGCTTTAAAACAAGCTGTACAATCGGGTGCAATTACCCCAGAACAAGCAGCACAATTAATGCAAGAGTATCAAGCAATATTAGGAAGAGCGCCAACCGGACAACAGTTACCAGGGGCAACGGAAGCCTTTACAGCATTACAGCAACGCGTACAAGAAGGGGCAGTCACACCGACCGAACAATTGACAGGTGAGTTTGCAGCAGCGCAAGCAGCAGCTGCCACTGAAACTGCTGCAGAAAGACAGGCACGATTGGATGCATTAGCCAATCAAATGTCTTCTCAAGCACAAGAACTTATTTCTGCTTGGGAACCCCCCATCATGCAAAATCGTACTGGCACAACAACAGATGTAAAAGAAGGGGATAAAACAAAATCTGCGCGCGAGTCACAGACAACCTCTGGTAAAGCTGGCCTGGGTGAAAAAGGATCTGCTGCTGCAACCATTAAGGCTGGCACAATTCTGTTTGCAGTATTAGATACCGCGGTAAATAGTGATTATCCAGATAGTCCTGTCATGGCATCGATCGTTGAAGGTCCTTATAAAGGTGCAAGATTATTAGGTAGTTTAGTCACAACCAAGGGTGTTACTGGGCAACTTGACCGTGTCATGCTTAATTTTACACTCATGTCTATGGAAGCTTGGCCATCATCTGTCTCTGTTTCTGCGTATGCGGTTGATCCCGACAAAGCACGCACATCGATTGCAACAGGTGTTGATTATCATTACATGCAACGATTTGGTGCGATGATGGCAACATCATTCTTACAAGGTTATGGGAGTGCAGTGATGTCTTCCGGAGGGCAGATTTCCACTACACTAACAGGTACCAACCAGACGAATCCAGCACTTTCCCCGAATCAAAAAGTTGCAGTTGCCTTGGGTCAAATGGGCCAAGCATTAGGGTCTGCAACGCAAAATTATGTCAATAGACCACCAACAGTAAGAGTAGATTCTGGGGTTGGTATAGGTATATTATTTATGACTGATACCACAATCTAGTTTTTTGTGGTATTGATGGAATATGCAAGCACAATACTCAAAGACATAGCAATGAAGGAAATATTGTGAAGAGGTGTAAGGCATGTTGAATGATCGGGATGATAAATATGAAGGCCAGGAGGATAGCGAATATCAATTTTCGGATGAAGAAGTGAATTATGATGCTGAAGAAGCATCTACGCGGCCTGCTGAATCAACATCTGTAAAAGAGAGTTTTCTCAATCGTCTCAACCGATCCAAACGAATGATTATCAGTCTTGTTGTGTTTATCGTCTTAATTTTTATTGTTTATAAAATGGTGACACCCACTCAAACGACAGCACCATCGACTGATATTACTCCTCAACCCGCTGTTTCACAAATGCCACCCTCACTGCAACCACCAACACAAGCACCACCATCTTATCCGCCGAGCGTGCAAGCGCCGCCACAAACACCCGTTGCAACAGTCCAGCAAGCACCTACACAGCCTGTTATGCCAAGCACAGCGTATCCACCACAAGCAACTGCGCCAGTACAAGAACCTGTGCAACAAACTATACAACAAATGCCATCAACTCCGACAGCACCCCCTACGGTCGTCTCACAAACACCGCCGCCAACAGCAACACCTCCTTTTGCAAGCGGTGCACCCGCACAACCGCCGATGGTGCAGCAGCCTCCGCCGCAA
>Ga0155583_155_pt3 | contig 22428 bp, 23 predicted proteins | sample RifCSPhighO2_12_FD_107240 | JGI IMG/M metagenome (GOLD analysis project Ga0155583, IMG submission 107240) | Gammaproteobacteria bacterium RIFCSPHIGHO2_12_FULL_38_14 | reverse complement strand
CTATTCGATTAGCTATTTTTGATGATCGTATTGAAGTTGAAAATCCCGGTTTATTGTTGTTTGGTTTAACGATTGAGGAAATTAAAAGGGGCGTATCTAAATTAAGAAATCGAGTCATTGGGCAAGTCTTTTACCGTTTAGGGTTGATTGAACGATGGGGGAGTGGAATAAGACGAATCATTGATTCTTGCTTGGAAGCAGGCTTTCCTGAGCCAATATTTGAAGAAATTGGCACGCATTTTCGGGTGACGGTGCTAACACAAACAATCAAAGAGCCAAGTATAGATGCAGTCGAGCAAGCCATTCTTGAAGCGCTAAAAAGCTCAAATGGATTATCGACCAAAGAAGTAGCTGAGGCGATTGATAAGTCACAGAGAGCAACTCGCACTAGATTGATTAATTTAATCAAAAAAGGATTGGTGATTGAAATTAGTTTGGGTGTCAATGACCCGGGAAGGAAGTATTTTTGTAAGAACTGATTCCCCTCGCTTCGCGCGGGGTTCTGTTTTGTTTATCTTTTCCTTCCTGCGCGTCCTCCTGGCGCTGGTTGTTGGCTATCATCCTCTTCGTTAATTGTGCCTTCGCGCCGAACACTAACGATTTGCAGTGTTGCAAAATGTTTTTTTAAGGATTCCTCCAAAGGCAATCGCTGGCACTTAACCACGCGAGCATTCGCTGACCGCCCATTTTCAAAATAATGATCATATGCATCCACTAATTTCCCAACCGATTCTCTAATCATCCCTTCATACATTTTTTTGCAATCTATAATCTCTTCTACAGTTTTATCACCAAAAAATCCTTTTATTTGCCTTGTTATTACAATCTGATCTTTTAAGCCCAACAATCTTCCTTTTGCATCTAAGAACCCCGCGTCTGGATACCTCAAAAGAAATTCTTTTTGTGTAGATTCTACCAATCGCTTTATTGCGGCAGTCGGATCATTATACTCGATACACAGTTTATTAAAAACCCTTTCTTTTGCGATATCTTTCAGGTCCTCCAGAGAAAGTTTCTTAGTCTCACTATATTTTCCAATAAACCTTTCAAACAATTCCAAAAACTTCTCAGCACGGGATTGGTTGAGATTCCAATCACTGTACTTACTGTCTTCTCTAAACAGGGCGAGCCATAAACGATCTTCTGTAGTATTAATTTCTTCTTCATGGCTTACAACTACCTGCCACAAAAAGCCCGTCTTCTTCTTTAACTTAATCTCCACCGTTTCGTCTTTGGACCAGGATGCAAATGACAATCTTGCGCAATCCAACAGCGCTTTTTCGAATGCTGTTTGTTCTTCAGGGGTAGGCTTTCTCATCGTTCTCTCATTGGTTATATAACTCAGTATAGAAGTATATTTTTGCATCATCGTGTTAAGATAACTTTAAATAGAAATTCTTCTTAAATTTCATTATTCAAGAGCCATAAAAGGCAATTAAGGCAATTAAGGCATGCCTGGCAAGTGATATTAACACTTAATCATATGAATTAATTGATTATTTTTGTCGATTGGTCAGTCGACAAATTTCTCGATTATACATAAGCTGTCCAGATGTTAGATACATACCTCAAGCATAATCAATTTTGGGAAAGCGGGTGGCTGCCTTTCAGCAAGAAGAAATCCGGTTTTTGCTTTCCGTCACGCCGAAATAATCTTTACTGGGCTAATAACTCCACCGAAAAATCCCACCAATTTTTATCCATCAATTGGCTCGGTTGTAAACTTTGCATGGCATGTAAAATATTACTAGGAATTTTGGGGTTTTCTTTGGCGAGCGTCTCTACTAAAATTTTCATTTTCTTTCGTGCGAGATTTTCTTGCGAGCCACATAAATTACAGGGAATGATCGGAAATTGCTGCTCACTTGCGAAGCTTTTAATATCTGCTTCTTGGCAGTACACCATCGGGCGAATCACAATATGTTTTTTATTGTCAGATAATAATTTTGGCGGCATCGATTTAATTTGCCCCGCATAAAAAATTGACATTAGTAAGGTGTGAATCAAATCATCACGATGATGGCCCAATGCAATCTTGTTAAATCCATTCTCCTGCGCATAACGATAAATATTGCCGCGACGTAGACGTGAGCATAATGAACAATACGTTTCACCTTCTGGAATCACGCGTTTTACCACTGAATACGTATCTCGTTTTTCAATTTCAAATGAAATGTGATGATTGGTGAGCCATTGCCGCATGGCATTATCATCCCAACCCGGTTGAGATTGATCGAGCGTGTAGGCAAATAAGGTGAAACTATTTTTCCATTCTATTCGAAGCATGTTCAACAGAGTAAGCATGGTGTAAGAGTCTTTACCACCAGATAAACACACCATCACGCGATCCCCATGCTGTATTAACTTGAAATCATGCGCTGCTTTGACAAGATAATGGTACAGTTTTAAGGCGGTCTTGGAGGGTTTGTTCATGTTGATCTCGCTTGTTTACCCAATACTCACGAGCGTCCCATTAAAAATTAATGCCAGTCGATGCGGTGTGATGGGGCAGTCGTGACTCAGCACTCAGATTGATTGAGGATTATACTCAAATTCAGTAGAATATAACCCATTGACGTTGAGTCGCCACAGCGAGCCAAATGTCAGTGGACTTTAAAAAGTCTTTTTGTACAAACCAAACAGGATAGTGTTATGAGTAAGTTTATGAATAACGTGGTTGTCTTCGTGGTCGGTGCAGTTGTCGGTGCAGGGTTAGCCTACCATTTTATAAATAAAAATAAAATGGAGCCTCAAGCCTCTCTGATGGGCGCAGAATCAACGGAAGTACAAAAACCAGCAATGCCTGCTGCCGCGCCTGAAGCGCAACCAGCAGCAGCTGCTGCTCCAGCACCCGCTGCCACAGCACCTGCTGCTGCAGCGCCAGCGCAACCTGCTGCAAATCAATAACTGTTAAAACAGTGCAAAATAAGAGGTAGAAATGACACCAATCATTCTGCCTCTTATCAAATCACTTGCCTCGCGTATCTCCCCAAATTAGTTTATGTAATTGCACTTGAAATCGAACCTTCAGTTGATCAGCCAATATCCATTCCGATAATTCTTTACTCGTGATGCTTTCAAAACATGGCGAAAGTAATACTTGGTATTTTTCATCCAATGAAAATTGCGACATAATCGCTTTTGACCACTCATAATCTTTTCGATCTGTGATAACAAATTTAATCTGATCTGATGCGGTTAAATAATTTATATTGCGAAAATCGTTTTTGGAAGATTCGCCAGAGCCTGGGGTTTTGATATCCATAATTTTAGTCACGCGCGAGTCAACCCCGGAAAGATCCAATGCACCACTGGTTTCCAACGACACATCGTATCCAGTATCGCAAAGCACAGTTAACAATACGTGGCAATCAGGTTGCGCCAAGGGTTCACCACCTGTCACAGTGACATATTGCGTACGATATTGCTTAATTTCCCGAAGAATTTCTTCAATTGATAATGGTTTTCCACCAGAAAAAGCGTAAGCGGTATCGCAGTAACTGCAACGCAACGGACAGCCTGTCAGGCGCACAAATACGGTTGGCAGGCCAACGCGGTCGCTTTCGCCCTGCAGTGAATAAAATATTTCAGTGATGCGAAGTGTGTGATAAGCGTTCATGTTTATATCGTGGATCCTCTGGTCAAGCCAGAGGATGACGGAACCTGTATTTTCTAAGCGAAGAATGTCACAAACGCTTAAGAGCCTGATTAAAATCTCCAGGCTCGCTGCAAATGATGAGATTCGAGCCCGGAGATTCTAAACAGACTTTTAGAAATACAAACCAAACTGCAGCAAGAAGGTGTTCACACCTTTTCCTGTGCCAACAATAGATGTTGGACCACCAGCACCGGTTGCAGTATCACCCGTTCCATAATCTTTTTGGTAGTCATATTCAAAGCTCTCAATGGTTTCTCTCCAGATGCTTGTATTGATGAAAACTGCGTATTTCGCTTTCTCTAAGTTCAACCCAAGCGCTTCCCATGCCCGATCATAAGAAATACCTAGCGTTGTCGCAGTTTTCTTGGGAAAGAAGGGCAAAACATAATCCAATTCAACGCGTCCTACGGATGGAAGCGCGCCATTACCATCAAAAGTAAGGTCTTGCGCTGCAAAGCTACGTGCAGCACTCATGTATTCACCTATCAATGTGAACCCACTCATGACCAAATTTGCATTGGCATCTAGCCCATCAACCGCGTGTGCCAAATTGTTGGTGGTTGCTGTAGCAGCAAAACCGGAAAACTGGTTGTTTACCGTTGAATACCCTGTGCCTTGCATACCTTGAGAATCCGCAATATTAGAAACCCAACCGCCGCCAAAAGTGACGCTATTGTTCGCACTACCAAAAGGCAATTGATAAGTTGCATTCACACCGCCCTGTTTCAAAATACTGTCACCGCCTGAAGTCTGACTGCCTTCATAGGCATAAGTGGATACGTTTAAATTATTTTTGAAATACCCAAGAACAGCTACAGGCGTGCGGATTTGCATCATGGAATTTGTTAAAGGTGTACTAACCAAGCCGCTGATATAAGCACCAAAGGGCGCATACATCTGCCCAAAGGTAAGATAGACTGGGGCGCGATTTAAATTTCCTAAGGTCAAAAAACCACGTTTTAAATAAATAGTTGAAACGGGCTCACGATTACCCGTACTCGTTGGGCTACCGTTAAAAGCCAAGGCCATAAAACCGGAAGCCCACGAGCTAGCTAGGACATTCATATCAATTTCTGATGCTGCCAGCGTAATACCAGATGTAAAATCTCCCGCAGCCACTGAATTGGCAGTAAAAGCAGCGCTTGAATAAAACTGACCTTGAATAGTACCGCTCATTTGTATCATGGGCCTGTCTAGATCAATATTCAAAGATTCAGCTTTAGCAAGAATTTCAGCGTGCTGGCGCAACAAAGTAAGATCTTCATTCATGGATGGTGTGTTGTAGAGCAAATCGGCGCCGTTATACTCCAGGCGATCTGAAAGAAAAGGGACTGTTGTTACTGTTACATAATTCTCCCAAAGATTTATAAGGAAGGGGGAAACATCTCCATCAACATCTTCTGTTTTTACAGTTTTTTCGACATGGTCAGGAGTATTTTTATTGTTTTTGGAAATGACTTTTTGTGCGGTTGTTTTTTCGGAGGATTTGCTGGCTTTATTCGCTTTTACTTTCTTCTTAAGCTCCAGCACTTGGCGCTGCAATTGCTTTGATTCGTTATTCAACTGCTGAATTCTTGACTGAATATCCGCGTTATCATCCGCAAATCCCACTGTAGTTAATGCAAACGCAAGAACCAATAATATCGCTCGCTTCACTGTGATCCTCTCCTAAAGTAGTGCCGCAAAGGGCGGATCATATATCAGCTATCTGAGCAACTCAATACCTGATATTCTGGGCGTATGCAATACGAAATGATTAAGCCTGACGATTGGCATTGCCACCTCCGAGATGAGCCCTATTTATCTCGAACGGTTACTGACACCGCTGCACAATTTCAACGTGCCATTGTGATGCCAAATCTTGAAACACCTATTACCTCATCAAGCCAAGCCCTCGCTTACCGTGACCGAATTATGAAGTATGCACCCAAGACATTTCAGCCACTCATGACACTTTATCTCACCGAATCCCTGTCACCGGACGCGATCGAAAAAAAAGTAGTTGCTGCGTGTAAATATTATCCGGCCGGCGGCACCACACATGCTGATGCTGGTATTCGAACGCTCGACATCATTTATCGATTATTTGAAAAAATGCAATCGATCGATATGCCTTTATGTATGCATGGAGAAGCGCTGAAGGCGGATATTTTTGATCGTGAAAAATTATTTCTGACAGATTTAAAAAAACTCCAGCAAGATTTTCCAAAATTGCGCATTATTCTGGAACATATTTCCACTAAGGCTGCGGTTGAATTTGTCGAAGCAGCGCCTAACACCTTGGCTGCCACCATCACACCACACCATTTACATTACAGTCGCGATGATTTGTTTCGCGGCGGCGTTCGCCCACACTATTACTGCATGCCAATTTTAAAACGCCGCGAAGATCAACAAGCACTTATTCAAGCGGCCATTAGCGGTAACCCAAAATTTTTTTTAGGGACCGATAGTGCCCCGCATGCGCGTGAAAAGAAAGAATCCGCTTGCGGATGCGCGGGGATTTATTCCGCCCACGCAGCTTTGTCGTTTTATGCTGAAATTTTTGAACAAAATGATGCGATGGATCGGCTGGAAAAATTCTCAAGTGTATTTGGCGCTGAGTTTTACCAACTTCCTGTCAATCGCGAAAAGATCGCGATTGTCAAAAAACCCTGCAAAATTCCTGACACGCTTCCTTTTGGTGATACACTGCTGATACCCATGAAAGCAGGGGAGACAACCCATTGGCAGCCAATCCATCCATAAAAAAGCGTTTTGACGGCTATTTACCCGTAGTGGTTGATTTAGAAACCAGTGGTGTTGACCCCCAAAAAAACGCGATCTTAGAAATTGCCGCCATTACGCTGAATTTCAATGAAGCAGGTGTGTTGGCGCCTGCGGGCGATTTTTCTTGTCACGTCACTCCTTTCGAAGGCGCACGATTAGATGATGAAGCACTTAAAGTCACCGGCATCGACCCCTTTCATCCTTTTCGATTTGATATTGTCGAGCTAGATGCGTTGACACAATTATTTCAATTTGTGCGACAAGCGTTAAAAAATACCGGTTGCCGACGTGCTGTGCTCACAGGTCACAACGCGCATTTTGATTTATCGTTTTTATTGACAGCTGCAAAGCGCTGCAAACTCAAAGAAACACCTTTTCACGCATTTACAGTGTTAGATACCGCGAGCCTTTCAGGATTAATATTTGGAAAGACAGTATTGGCAAAAGCATTATTCGCCGCGAAATTGGGCTTCGATAAAAACGAAGCGCATTCCGCAATTTATGACGCACAAAAAACAGCAGCGCTGTTTTGTCACATAGTCAATAAACAACGTGAGAATCGTGAACGGTTGGCAACTCACATAAATCAACGCTAGGAGGAAGAGCGCCCCGAACTTGCAGCAGCACCGTTGTCATTACCCTGCTGAAGTACCTGCTGAACCCGGCCAAGCAGCCTCAACCATGCGTCTTTCTTAGTGTTAACTAGTGCGGCAAATCCCCAGCTTCTTTCCACCCACTCGGCGTCACTGGCAGAGTATTAAGACTCAACCGACGGCAATACTCTTCATACCAAGCTTGTAAGCTAGAGCCTACCCGCATTCTCGGCTAAATAAGCTGCCACACCTGCAGGGGAAGCCTTCATGCCTTTGTCGCCTTTTTTCCAGTTAGCTGGGCACACTTCGCCATGTTTTTCAGTGAATTGAAGCGCATCAATGAGACGCAAAATTTCACCCATATTACGACCCAACGGCAAGTCATTGATAATTGCAGAACGAACAATGCCTTTTTGATCGATAATAAATGCACCACGCAATGCAACACCCGCTTCTGGATGCTCAACACCATAAGCACGTGCAATATTGTGCGCTATATCAGCCACTAAAGTATATTTCACAGGACCAATACCGCCATTTTCTATAGGGGTATTTCGCCATGCATTGTGTGTAAATTGCGAATCGATGGAAATGGCTACGACTTCTACGCCACGCGCCTTGAATTCAGGCATGGCGTGATCTAATGCGATTAATTCAGAAGGGCAGACAAAGGTAAAATCAAGCGGGTAGAAAAAGATTAAGGCATACTTACCTTCTGTTTCTTTTTTGAAATGGTATTGATTTACAATCTCACCATTTGCTAAAACAGCGGGGACGGTAAAATCAGGGGCGGAACAAGTGACTAGTGGCATAAGTACCTCTCAGCAAGTGGAAATGAATTGCCAGAATAAAGAAAGCGTTAGAAAATAGCAACCAAACGTTGCGACAGCAAGATGAGAAATCAAAAAAGAAAATTATCAGATTCAGCCTTAGCCTGTGATGCACTTGAACTCGAAATGCTCGAAAAACGCATTCGCCAAGAACGCGATAAACTCGTAGCACCTTTCTTGGCCATGTTTTTCTTCGCTGTTGATTACTATCTACAGTGGGTTCCCAGGCTTCTACTCGTACTTGATAGCTATACTTTTGATGTTGCAAAGAATTACTACACGCTTTTAATCACTTCTCGACAAAACGGTATTGCTAATAGCTTATCGCGTAATGAGGCATTCAATACCTCTCAGTACGCAGCCAATGTTACCGCCTGGATACTAAAGAATGATAATGAGAACTCACGTGAACCAATAGAAACCATGCTGCTCACCTTGCTAAAGGTAATGATTATTCAAACCTACGGGCCCTTTTTTAGTGCTACAGGCACAACAAACTCTTGCTCAAATAAAAATGAGGCTGAACTCGTCGCATGCGCTCTCATCAGGGATACATTAAAAAAAATGCCAAGCGAGCTTGCTGTTATCCCCATTACGAATTTAACCTGCTTCTCAGATATAAAAAATTCTCTGCATAAAATGTTTCTCAAAGGATATTTTCTACGTCAACTCCTGAAAAAAATGGCGGAAAAATCACAGCAATATCCGGACATACAGATAAAATTGCACCATGGATCAACAAACCATCTCAATGCGGCGATGAACACCGCATCCTTGCTGTTCAGCTGCTATATCTGCACTCCAGTGAAGATAATACTTTTCCTGGTGATGTTACCCTTGGTTTATTTTCATTCATGCGCTTATAAAAAAATTAACCGTGTATTAGATCGCTGGCCCGGTAAGATCACACGTAAAGATGAGGCAACTTGTAGATTAAAATGGCTTTGGTATGCCGGCGCGACGTTCAGGGCAGCATCCTACATTATTTTTTTATTGCTTCTGTATACCGCTTTCCATTTGCGCGATCAATTTTTCAAAGATCAGCAGCGGGATCCTCTAAAACCTGAGAATTATTCAATCATAACCTTTTTTATTCACGCGCTCAGCGAATCACATGGGATCGGCATTGCAATTATTCCCACGGTGATCACATATTTTTTTTCGGATGTATTTACTTTTTTTAAATTTCTTTCACGAAATTATACAATTGCAACACAACGCTCACAACTCAATGCTATTTTCGGTGAAAAATATACTGAAATAAAATACGTGGATGAAGCGCAGTCGTTATATTATTTTCTAGTTCATGCAAACTTGCTAACTGCAGGTAACGTAGCACAAGAAGATCATCTGATCGCTGAAATAAGCACATTGCTTCGAAAACACGGTATTAAAAATAACAAACCTTCGAGCAACTATTTGGCGGTTGAACCGTTTACACTGAATGATCCTACGCTAAAAAAAATTAAACGTTCATTGTCTGCAATGTACGATCAGTTTCAATTAATCGGAAAATTCAAAGAAGCTTATGCTGCGTTTTGCGGAAGTATTAGTTGCCTAAATTCAACACTCTCATTGCAGGTTAAATTAAAGTCTGCATTGCAAGATGAGATCGATATTCAGACTGAAGTGCCCTCAACTACCGCCGTCTTTACTTATGGGTTAACGGATCGCCAAAAAATTTTAGAAGTATTTTCACGTTTATTTCAAGAGGGTTGGGTACTAGGGGGAGAAGATCGCGCCAATCAATCCGGGGTTATTTACATTCCCGTGACGACTCGTTTTCCAGCAGAAAATGCAATCAAAACAGTACTGGAATCACTGAATTATTCCACAAGGCAACCGCCAGCAGAACTGCTATCTGCTAACACCACAAGAACATGCAATACTACTGAGAACGAAACACCCAGCAAAGCAAAAAATACACATGTGCCGAAAGTACCACAGGAAAAATCGTCTTTGTTTCGATATTTTATTCCCCGAGTGACCACACCATCCTCTTTACCTACTGAAATTCGGTTTAGAAATGGTCTAGTTTATCCGCCACCAACCAATCAAACCCCCATTTATCTCTTACGCATTCCCTCTGGCTACGTAAAAAAACCTTATGCGGACATCAATGGCCCATTGCATTTCATTTTTTTCGCAATATTAACAGCGGCCTTTGATAAGAAACACGAGGATTACAAACAAACACATGAACGATGTTTAGAAACAGGTCGAGTGGTTTTCGTTCGGGATCCTCAGAGCAATACCTCCAAATTTAAGACGCATCCGCTTGGGCATGGCGTAGGAGATGGTCGCGTATTTGCAACCAAGAAGACTGTTGCTAAGGTTGGCGAACAAGAAGTTACCCTGTATGATTTCGATAAATTTGTTCCACATGCACATTAGGAGTCGTTTATGACATTCGAACTACCTGCTCTTCCTTATGCTATGGATGCCTTGGCACCGCATATCTCAAAAGAAACGCTCGAATATCATTACGGAAAACATCATCGCGCTTATGTGAATAATTTAAATAATCTTGTTCCCGACACTGAATTTGAAAAAATGTCTTTGGAAGACATTATGAAAAAAGCTTCTGGCGGAATCTTCAATAATGCAGCACAAATTTGGAATCACACTTTTTATTGGCATAGCTTGTCGCCTAAGGGCGGCGGTGAACCTGCCGGCGTATTGGCTTCTGCTATTACGAAATCTTTTGGTTCATTTGATCATTTCAAAACGCAATTTACAAAAGCAGCGACTACTTTATTTGGCTCTGGCTGGGCATGGTTGGTTAAAAATAAAATGGGTGTGTTAGAAGTAGTGCAAACAAGTAATGCTGGAAATCCTTTGTTAGAAGATAAAACACCTTTACTCACCTGTGATGTATGGGAACATGCTTATTACATTGACACACGAAATGATCGCGCAGCCTACGTGAATCACTTTTGGAACCTGGTGAATTGGGAATTTGCAACGAAGAATTTAGGATGATTACATCTGATATTCGTTGTGTCTTTAAGGCATTTGCACGCAGCAATCCTGCGCCTACCACTGAGCTTCATTTTTCTTCTCATTTTGAGTTGTTGATTGCTGTGATGCTCTCTGCACAGGCAACAGATATCAGCGTCAACAAGGTTACCGCGCTATTATTTCCTATTGCTAATACACCCAAAAAGATGGTCTCGTTAGGCGAAGAAAAGTTGCGCGATTATATCAAAACGATTAATTACTATCCGACCAAAGCAAAACACATTATTAAAACGTGCGCATTATTGCTTGAGAAATTTCATGGCAAAGTGCCAGATACGCGCACTGCATTAGAAAGTTTACCGGGCGTTGGCAGAAAAACAGCGAATGTGATTTTAAATACGGCATTCGGACAGTATGCGATTGCCGTTGATACCCATATTTTTCGCGTCGCCAATCGCACAGGACTGGCAACAGGAAAAACACCGTTAATTGTCGAAAAGAAATTGGAAAAAACGGTCCCTAAAAAATATCGTCAACATGCACATCATTGGTTAGTGCTGCATGGTCGATATATTTGCAAAGCACGAAAACCCTTGTGTGAGAGCTGCTTGATTAGCCGATGGTGCAACTATTACAAGGTTTCCACTAGCCGTAAGTCGTCTTTAATTTTTTCTTGAAACTCTGGCGCACACCGCCGCCATGCCACAATATCGACTTTAAACGTGCGCGGCCAAACGAAATGCATCCCTGGGTGAAGCCACTTCCATTTTAGCGTAAATACTTTACACTGGGGCTCATTCTTGAGCCAGAGAAGTGAAAGATGATTAAAATCCTACTCAGCGGTGCGAATGGAAAAATGGGAAAAACCGTTATTGCTTCGATTACCCACGAAAAAGATTTACAACTGGTGGCGAAAACAACGCGAGGTGACGATCTCACAAAAGCCATTCGGCAATATCATCCTGATGTAGTCATTGATTTTACCGAACCCAGTTGTGCTTTTGAAAATACTAAAAAAATTATTGAAGCTGGTGCGCGTGCAGTAGTGGGCACAACAGGATTTTCAGACATTGATATTCAAAATATTCGTGAATTATGTGCTACTAAAAAACAGGGTGTCATTATTGCGCCCAATTTTTCTATTGGGGCTGCCCTAATGATGCGTTATGCACAAGAAACAGCAAAATATTTTCCTGACGCGGAAATTATTGAATATCATCATCCGCAAAAAAAAGACGCTCCTTCTGGAACTGCAAAAAAAACGGCGGCAATGATTGCTGAAAATACAGAAAATAAAAACATCCCCATTCATTCCATCCGCCTACCTGGCTTTTTTGCTGATCAAAAAGTCGTTTTCGGCGCACCAGGTGAAACGTTAGTCATTCAACATGCTACTGTCGATCGCAACGCGATGATGCCGGGATTGTTCTTGTGTTGCCGAGAGGTGATGACGTTGGATCATCTTGTCTACGGCATAGAAGGTTTTCTTTAGCATCGCCCTTGCCGACGCGCAGGCTTCCACCTAACGATTAACTGCACAACGAGCGGGCTTCCACCTAATGATTAAATGCACACGACGCGCGGGTTTCTTCCATCCAGTCCAACCGATCACCCCCGCACATGCGCTTCTTTTGCCGCTTTGACTTCATCTAAGCGCGAAATGGGCATGGTATGCGGCGCTAATTTCAATTTTTCAGGGGTTGCAAAAGCTTCGTCATAAATCACTTTCATCACATCAATAAAGTGATCTAATGTTTTTTTACTTTCGGTTTCCGTTGGCTCGATCAATAAACATTCTGGAATTAATAGCGGAAAATAGATGGTCGGCGCATAAATGCTAAAATCTAATAAGCGTTTTGCGATATCCAGCGCTGTCACCCCTGTTTTTTCAGTTAAGGGTTTTGCGGTCACAATAAATTCATGTGAAGCGCGACGCTCGGGAAATGCCAATGTATAGCCTATTTTTTGTAATCGTTTCATTAAATAATTGGCATTTAGGGCTGAAAATTGGCTCACGCGTTTAGCGCCCTCTTTTCCTAATAATTTGAGATAAGCATGCGCACGTAGCAGAACACCGCTATTACCCATAAAACAGGATAATCTACCGATGGATTTGGGTCTTTCATTTTGCGTAAGCCAATAAAATGGTGTAGATTTTTCCGTATTTTTTCCCACCATGGGTGTGGGTAAATACGCTTTTAATCGTGCGTTTGCCGCCACAGGTCCTGCGCCTGGCCCGCCGCCACCATGCGGTGTCGCAAAGGTTTTATGGCAATTTAAATGCATCACATCAAAGCCCATGTCTCCTGGGCGTGCACGACCTAAAATCGCATTCAAATTTGCGCCATCGTAATACAGTAAGCCTCCCGCTTGATGCACGATTTCAGCAATTTTTTTAATCTTTCTTTCAAATACACCAAAGGTAGAAGGATTGGTGAGCATGATGCCGGCGGTTTTTTCTGATACCGCTTTTCGCAATGCCTCCAAATCAATATCACCTGTTTTAATACAGGTAGGAATTTCTCTCACCGTAAAACCGCACATGCGCGCAGAAGCAGGATTAGTGCCATGTGCGGCATCAGGAATTAGCATTTCGGTGCGGTTTACCTCATTGCGATCACGATGATAAGCCGCGATCATGGCAACGCCTGCAAGCTCGCCTTGTGCACCTGCCATCGGCGTTAAGGATACCTCTTCGAACCCGGTTAATAACGCAATGTCTTGTTGCAATTCAAATAAACTTTCAAGGTAACCCTGGGTATTTTCTATATTCGACAAGGGATGTAATTGTAAATATCCCGGCAACATTACTGCCATTTTTGCAGCACGAGGATTGTACTTCATCGTGCAGGATCCCAGCGGATAAAAATTGGTCTCGATAGAAAAATTTTTCTGAGAAAGACGGGTAAAATGCCGAACAACATCCAGTTCGGCGGTTTGAGGGATACTGGGAAATGTTGTGCGCATAGATTACACCTCTAATTTTCTGTCATTTTATATCAGTTTTTTTCGTCCCCGCCACAATTTGGATTCACATCCAACAAGCGGTGCAGCTGCTCTGTCAAATAAAACGGGATGGAAAGCAGCCGGTAGGATACTGGTTCTGCCTCATTAGGTATTTTTAGCGCCACTGGCGTCATGCTGGGTGTATCGTTATTGATTCGAACTGCCTGCTGGTATTTCTTCAAACACATAAACTGCTGAAGTGATTTTAGACTACCCGTTTTTCCAGATTTTACTTCTAGGGGAATAATTGTGTGATGATGCTGAATAACAAAATCAATCTCTGCATTTGAACTTTTTTCTTCTCGACACCAATAAAAATTATGCGGTTCAACATAATCTGGTTCGATGCATCGGAGCAATTGTGAAATCACTTGCTCTGATAATGCTCCTGCATTCACTAAATTTAAATCAGCAACAGCTTCTACATGCCCTAGGCGCAACCCCAGCAAACTTGATGCTAATCCAACATCCACCAAACTCACTTTACAATATTTTTCATTTACCTCTGAAAGTAGTGGCAATCCATTAGCAGCTGTCGCTTGAATTTTGTAGCATACGCGCGCTTTGCACAGTAAATTTAAGGATTTTTTGAGGGTTTCTGTTTTTGTATTTGGATTCACGCGGCTGTAAATGAATTTTTTACCCAGCATTTTTGGAACGGCCATTATTATTTCTTCAAGATGCTCAACTGAGATCCGCTTAGCATATTTTGAAAAATCATCGCGATAAGCAAGTAGTAAATTGTTCTGAACGCGCGAAACTTTTTCAAGTGACTGTGTTTCAATCCATGCGCATACAGCTGCTGGCATGCCTCCAACAATGACATACTCACGAAAAGCAGCACTTAATTTCTGATGAATTGCATCTGGTATCTTTTCTGTTAACTGATATTCATGGAGAAATGCGACTGACTGGTCCCACCCCTTAGCCAATAAAAATTCCTCGAATGATAATGGCTGAAGATGTAAATAATCTATTCGGCCTACTGGCATACTGAAGGTGTGTTCTGCGAGTGTAAAATCCAATAGCGAGCCTGCTGCTATCACTGGCAATATCGGTAGGGATTCATAAAACCAGCGTAATTTTGCCAATGCCTCAGGAAACATTTGCACTTCATCGAGCAGCAATAAACTATTTTGCGGATCAATCTTTCTATCCAGCTTGAATTCGATATTTCGCAAAATTTTTGCGGGTTCATTTGTACCAAACAGAGAGCGATATTCTGGATGCTCTTCAAAATTAAGCTCGATCAGTGTTTTTTGCGTCGTCTTTGCTAACTGACGCGCTAACCAAGTCTTCCCTGTCTGGCGTGCGCCCCGCAGCACCAGGGGCTTCCGCCGTGAATCAGACATCCAATTTTGGACTGTTTTATCAGCAGTTCTTCTCATTATCAATAAATTACATTATTTAGGTATAAAATACAATGGTGTTTTATGCTTCTAAGGTAAAAAATACAGGGGTCTTTTATACCTGTATTTCAACCTAAATTCAGCAGTTAGGGCCCACTGCGAGCGCTTGGATAAAAGCTTGTAGATCTTTTTCTGTTTTTGTTTCAGTTACGCAAACTAACAAGCAATTTTTTAGGGCCGGAAAATAGGGCTCAAGCGCTAATCCAGGCTGTATACCGGCTGCTGCGCATTGCTGCAAAACTGTTTCTAAAGGTTTTTCAAATTGCACTACAAATTCGTGAAAAGTTTTTCCGCTAAAAATGATCTTCGCGCCAACTTGCTGTAATAATTTTTTTAATTTTTCAGCATTTTCATGAGATTGTTTTGCCACGCTGTGCAACCCTGCGCCGCCCAGCAATCGCATGTAAATCGTTGCGGCGGTCATCAATAACCCTTGATTGGTACAAATATTTGACGTTGCTTTGGCACGGCGAATATGCTGTTCGCGCGCCTGTAATGTCAACACAAAACCTTCACGACCTTTTGTATCTACTGTTTTTCCCACAATTCTGCCGGGTAATTGACGAATATCTTTTTTGCGACAACACAAAAACCCAAAATAAGGTCCGCCCCCGGACAAAGGCACGCCTAAGGGTTGGCCTTCACCACAAGCAATATCAACACCAGATTCCCCCCATTTTCCCGGCGGAATAAACATCGCCATGGCAATAGGATTCACCACGCCGATCACTAATGCATTTTTTTTATGTGCGATATTGGTTATCTCATCCACCGCTTCAATGCCACCGAAAAAATTAGGCTGTGAAACGATGACAATATTGCACGCCGATTTTTCAAGCTGCGTGAGATCAACAGCGCCTATTTGCGAATCATATTCCCAATCGATTAATTGAATCACTTTTGTATTAATAATCGTTTTTAATACGGAACGATACAGCGGATGAAGATTAGCGGGCACTAATACTTGTAAATTATTTCCGCCAATAATTCTTGCTGCCATCAATACCGCTTCTGCTAAGGCGGAAGCACCGTCATAAAGTGAGGCATTGGAGACTTCCATCGCCAATAATTCCGTCATCATCGTTTGGTATTCGTAAATCGCTTGTAATGTTCCTTGACTGGCTTCTGGTTGATACGGCGTGTATGCCGTATAAAATTCGCCGCGCGTGACAATATCCCAAACCGCTGCGGGAATATAATGCTCGTAAGCCCCAGCCCCAACAAAACAGGTGCCAGGTTTTGCGACAGGAGAACGCTCGATATAAGTTCGCATTAAATCACGCTCAGATAATCCTGTTGTCATCGCCTCAATTGAAGCAATAGGAATCTCCGCGGGAATTTCATCAAAAATATCGTCGATTCTTTTTGCGCCAATCGTGGCGAGCATCGCTTGGATATCGTCTTCAGTGTGCGGAATAAAAGGCATAAATTTCTCTCATTCAGCTGTAGCAGTTGTATAAGCCTCTGCGTTCAACAACGCATCCAACTCATCCATGTTTTCAGGCTTTATTCGGCAAATCCATCCTTCACCATAAGGATCTTGATTGATTAATTCCGGTCGCGCTTCTAATTGTGTGTTGACAGCGATCACTTCGCCAGAAATAGGCGAGTACGCATCTGCAGCGGTCTTCACTGACTCAATGACTGCGAGCTCGTCTCCTTTTTCATAGCCAGTGTTGTTGTCAGGAAGCTCAACAAAAACTACGTCGCCCAATTGATGTTGGGCGTAATCTGTAATGCCTATGACTACGGTGTCATCATTTTCAATACGCACCCACTCGTGGGATTCAGTGTAATGCAATTCACGGGGGATTTCTGACATAAATATGTTCCTCTGTCTAGTTAAAACTATGTGTATTCGAGTCCCTGCAAAAAACCACGCGCTAACGCTCGGGTTCTGTGGTGCTTTGCTTAAATTCCCACTACTCTTCTAGCATCCCTAAATAATTCTTTTTACTCACCACGCTCCGACCCAATTCTTTCTCTGTTGCTCTACGTGCAGTACCAGCCACTTTTCCACCGCGCTTGGCAACAATTTTATTTTCTGGCATATATCAATCCAATCCTGTGGATACCCCTTCAGCTCATACATTTTTTTCATACGCTCTTGCGCGAGTTCAGGATTCTCAATTTCCCGAATTCGCTCATAACCTACTTTAGCAAGCCATTGCTTAAAGGGCTCTGCCTTTGGAGAAGGAATGGATTGAATAATACGCAACAGGCCTTCCGTAGTAGCGGCTTGTATTTTTCTCCTTTTTTCATCCATAGTTTTCATTTCAACCAGGGTACAAATCGTACCCCAGTTGGCGTTGAGCACAGGATCTCTCGCTTTTAGTTTTTTAACGTATTGTTTAACATCACTACTTTCAGTTAAGACCTCCAGTACATCTTGAATTGAAAAGTACCACTTCCCATCAAGCCACACACGTCGAATATTTTTTTCGCCAAAAATAGCAATGGCTGTTTCTTTGTTCATTACTCTCTCCTGAAACTAAATCCTGCAAAAAACCACGCGCTAACGCTCGGATTCTGAAAGTCTGCTACAAAAACCTTGGTTTGGTAATACGTGCTTTTAACCATTCGCCGCGTCTTTCTACTAAAGCTTCTGTGGCATCGCATTGCGAAATACGTGCTAACGCGATGGATTTACGCAGCGTGGGAGAAAAAGTGCCTGAGGTAATTTCACCTTCTCCAACACCCTCAATTTTTACGCGCTGATGACCGCGCAACACGCCCTTGTCTTCCAAAATTAATCCGACCAATTTTTGCTGAACGCCAGTTGCTTTTTCAGCAAGCAATGCTTTTTTGCCAATAAAATCTCTATTTTCATCTTTAAAAGAAATGGTCCAAGCAAGATTTGAAATTAAAGGAGAGGTATTTTCTGTCATATCAGTTCCGTACAAATTATATCCTGCTTCTAATCGCAATGTGTCTCTTGCGCCTAAACCGCAGGGTTGTACTTTCTGCGCAATCAACGCTTCCCACAAATGAACCGCTTTTTCAGTTGGCAAAATAATTTCAATGCCAGGCTCGCCGGTGTATCCCGTACGTGAAACAAAGGTATTTTTGTACTCTGCAGAAGATAATTCGCAAAATTGAAAAGGTTTTAAGTGAGTGATATTTTCAAGATCACGTGCTGAAAAAATGTCATGCAATTCTGACAAAAATGTTTTTCCTTGAAGTGCCAGCATACACAGATCGTCACGCTTAGTTAATGAGACCTCAAAATTTTTTGCCTGCTTTTCCATCCAACAAAAATCTTTTTCTCTGCATCCGGCATTAATAACTGCGCGAAAATAATTTTCTGAAAATCGGTACACAATCAAATCATCGATAACGCCGCCGTTTTCATTTAAAAGACAGGTATATAGCGCATCACCGTTTTTTAATTTTGCAATATCATTGGCTAATATAAAACGAAAAAAAGCGATGGTGCCGTTACCGTGAAAATCCACCACACCCATGTGCGACACATCAAAAATTCCAACGTGATTTCGAACGGCATTATGTTCCGTAATTTGAGAGCCGTAATGAATAGGCATCAGCCAACCCGCAAAATTGACCATGGTGGCACCCAGCTTGAGGTGTTGGTCATATAAAGGGGTTTGGCGGGTCGTCATGCGTGATACTCCTAGCACTAAGTGAAGTATCTTACGCCTACTTTATTAAAAACCAAGAGGTCTTTTTGTGGGACTGGATTCTCCGCTTTCGCGGAGAATGACGGTAACTTTTGTCATCCTCCGGTTTGGCCGGAGGATTCAAAAATAGGTGAACTCAAGCGTTCACACTCGGTCTTGTTTTATATTTTTCCGCTGATTTTGCCTCTTCTTGGCGATCAGCTTTTCTTCTCTCTTCATCCGCTTTAGTGACAAAAATTGAACCCGCCCAATTAGCCCATCGCTTCTCCTGATTTTTAGCATTGAGCTTCGTTGGATGTTCATTCACCGCTCGTTCCGCAGGAATAGCGCTTTCTCGTTTCTTTAAAAAGGATGCCAAGGAGCCTTGGTCATGCGCAGGCTGAGTATTTCTATTAAGCTCATACGCATGCTGCCCGTGATGACTATCTACTGAATTCTTGAGTCTCGCTTCGCAGGCGGCTACCTCTTCTTCAACGTATGCAAGCTCATTTTTCAAAGAGTCATATGCTTGAGCAAAAACTTGTCGAAACAAGTGAGCCAAGTATTCATGATTTCGTTTGGCTTCCAGTGCACTTAAGCGTGGTGTCTCATAGGTCTTGTGTTCTTCGTTTTGAATACGAGCGAGTTCATCATGCGCCCAGGCTGTATAGTCAGCGTTGGCACCGCCCGAAACAATCATAGCTGATTGTAAGCGTGTGTGTTCTCTTCTCAACTCAGCCAGCTTATCCTTTAATTCTTTGGTTGATTTTACAGCACTCCTGATATTTTCAGATTCACGGGTTAGATTTATTCTTTTTTCAATAGTTGCGATGACTTCAGTGATTTTTTCTTTTCTTAACCCCATTGCCTTTAGCTCTTTGGTAAGCAGCTCGGCTTTTTCGCGTGCTCCTTTCTTTTGATTCTCCAAAGTGGTTGCGCTGGGCCCGCTGACCCATCCTACTGTTGTCTGAGAAAGTGCTTCATGTGCTTTTTGATTTTCTTTGAGTACTGCTTCCTTCTGTTCGATTTCCTTTAAAAGAACCTCAAGTTCCTTTTTAACCCTTTCCAGTTTTTTTTCACGATTTTCTTTTCTTTCTGCTTCAAGTTGTTGTCCTGTTGTTTTTGACAATATCGTTCGCATACTAACGCTCCTTGCGGTTTATTCCATCAAACAGAGTCCAGCCAGTATAAGCAGTTGATCGAAATTTAAACAATGGGGAGGAAGTGGGACTTAGCTTAAATCCGTGTAGGAGAATTGCCATTTAAAATTGATACGCCAATCGCGCGTAGGCATCCCAGGCAAAGGGGATAAAATCATTCACGGGTAACAATTCAGAGGCACCAAAGCCCGTATAATACTGAAAGCCGCTTTCTAAATTCCAATGCTGTGTGAATGCATAGTTCAATCCCGCAGAAAGATAAGGGCTAATGCAGGATAACTTGTTGATGATATCATCTCGATCCACCAAACCTGCGCCCACTGCCGCAAAAGCCCGCAAATGCGTTTTAATACCAACAGGCACTAAAAATTTACCGCTCAGGGAATAGGCTCTGGTTTTGGAAACCATGCTGGAGACCCCATTTGCAACATAGTAGTAGTTATCGGGTCCAAAATAGATGGTGGCATTCGCAAATTGCATATACTGCAATTCCATTGCAAAATTTTTGCTGACGGTAAATCCAAAAACAGCACCCCAAGAAGGGCCACCTTCCTTTACATTGGATGGGGTAGCAAGATCAGTATTATTGTCTTCCGGATCGGTGGTATCAACAAGATATTTCCATTCTGTCCAGCCGCCCCCTAAATTCACGCCTAAATAAACGCGTTTTGAAGGAAAGAGATAATCAAGCTGATCATCATCAGCAGAAACACTGAAAGAAAAACTCAGTAAAACAAGCGGCATCAAAGCCTTAACAAAAAACCTCATGAAAGATGCCGCACCTATTTAAAGTCAAAAACCAGAACCCGGGCAAGAAGCGTTTGGCACAGGATTGCCGCAAGGTGTTCCGTCAGCTGAACGCCCATCTCTCGCGCAAGTCCATTGATTCATGCATTCCGCGTATGTGAGTCCGATATCAGGGTGCTTTTGTAAAGCAACGGTACAGCCGTACGATAAATCATGATTTGGGATTAGACTATAAACTCCTTTCACAGTCGAACACTTGACCGAATTGTGAATGTCTTCATTGCACATACAAGTTACTGCAGTAATGAAGCCATTACAAAAGGCTGGGTCACCATGAGCCGGTGAGGGCGCACAAAGCTCTTCTTTTGCCAACGAAACAGAAACAAAACACATTGAAAAAATCAACAATACGGAGAGAATTAACCTGGCTATTTTTTCCATAAGGCTGGAGTCCTTGAATTTGAATTGTTTTTATTTGATACAACCATGATACAAAGAAAAATAAAAATGTCTAGCGTGAGTAAACGGAGCCGCGTGGAACAAAAATGATCAACGCGCATTTAGCGCTATTTCCCACGGTGGTTTCTGGAAAAAGGTGATGGGCGTGATAACCTGTATCTCATCTTTGGTATAAGCACGATCCAAATTAGCAACCAACTGCACTGTTTTCTGCGGCTTTAGCATGTTTTTGTAATATTTTAATGAACGTGATATCTCGCTATCCGATAACTTTACCTCAATCAACTCGACAATTTTCCTGTCAATCACAGTCACAAAATCAACTTCTCGACCATCGCGATCACGAATGTAATGCAACGAACAACGTTCACCGAAATAATCCTCTCTAAACTGCAATCTCTTTAACAAATGCGTGGCGACTAAATTTTCCAGTCGAATGGATTCGTCTTCTTTGCAATCTGCATTATCATAAAAATACACTTTAACTGGCTTATGAATGCCGCGCGTCATTTTAAGGGTTAATGGATAAACGGGGAAAACAAGATACATGCGCTCAAGCAGTATTAACCAGGATTTAGCAGTTTTTGGTGAAATTTCAAGATCGGTAGCCAGATTATTCAGGGAAATTGTACTACCAGCGCGCTCACGCAGCGCTTCTGCAAACCACTCCACCAAAGCGACATCTCGCACGCGCTCAAGATCACGCAAATCTTCGCGAATAATGTGATCAAACCGCTCCTCTCGCCAGCGTTTCGCTTGCCTTAAATCATTTGTCAAAAAGGGTTCTGGAAAGCCGCCTACTGTCATCAGCCGTTGATAGGCATCTTTGGGTAAAATATCACTGGGTAATTCATCAAGCGTGAAAGGGTGTAAGCGCCAATAATGATATCGCCCCAACAAGGAATCTCCACCACGACGATACACGTCCAATCTTGCGCTTCCTGTTACAAAATACTGTTGATGAGGCGGGCGTGTGTCATACACGCCTTTGATCCATCGCTTCCATCGCGATAGTTTATGAAGCTCATCAAATATCACTAAATCCGCGGCTTCATCCCATTGGTGCTTCATGATTGACCGGCGATCACGCGCAAGATCAGCATTCAAATATTGGCTTCGTTGATAAGAAACAGCGATATGGTGCGACAACGCTGTCTTACCCACTTGCCGCGGCCCCCCTACAAAAACCATTTTCTTCTTGAGGTCCTGCATGATAAAT
>Ga0155583_122_pt1 | contig 25014 bp, 26 predicted proteins | sample RifCSPhighO2_12_FD_107240 | JGI IMG/M metagenome (GOLD analysis project Ga0155583, IMG submission 107240) | Gammaproteobacteria bacterium RIFCSPHIGHO2_12_FULL_38_14 | reverse complement strand
CGGATCAGAAAAAACAATTTCTATTATGCGTTTATATTGCTTATTTATTGGGGGCATTTGATCAGATATATTGATGAGCACATCATCAATGAAGGAAAATTCTCCAAAGCCAATTTCAATTTCTGAAGTGTTTTCAGATGCAGAATGAATTTGATGGGGCAAAAAACTAATATCACGAAAGGTCCAGAGTAATGAATCAAGTAATTCAGCTTTTTCTAATGATACAACGTGAAGATATGTTTTTTCAGCGGCTTCATATAACTTTTCAACCAGATCACAAACGAACAACATCGCTTGTCGTTCGTTTGCGTTTTCTAAGATATAAAATTCAATACTTGACGGCATAATAATAGTTAAGATTGATCGATCAAATATTGAACGAGTAATGGGACGGGGCGGCCGGTTGCTTGTCGCTCGCTTGTGCCAGACATCATGGCAGCTGTTCCTGCTACATCAAAATGGGCCCAGCGAAATTTTTTGGTGAACCGTGAAAGGAAACACGCCGCAGTAATGGTACCTGCTGAGCGGCCACCGGCATTTGCCATATCTGCAAAGGGGCTTTTGATTTGCTCTTGATACTCATCCCAAAGTGGGAGGCGCCAAGCCCTATCACTACTTTTTTCACCGGCAGCTAGCAAATCATGTGTAAGTTGATCATCATTACTTAAAAGTGCACTCGCATGATGCCCAAGTGCAATGACACAAGCACCGGTTAACGTTGCAATATCAATGACAATTTTTGGTTTATAGCGTTCACAATAAGTGAGTGCATCACATAAAGCGAGTCGTCCTTCAGCATCTGTGCTGATGACTTCTATGGTTTGACCGGAGAGGCTACATAAAATATCTTCTGGTTTATAAGCGCTACCCCCTGGCATATTTTCAACAGCAGGAACGATCCCAACGATGTTAATCGGCAGCTGTAAAGCAGCAACTATTTTAATGGTTCCAAATACTGTTGCAGCGCCACACATATCATACTTCATACCCACCATTGAATCTGCAGGTTTTAAAGAGTTACCACCGGTATCAAAAGTAACGCCTTTGCCAACCAGTGCAATAGGCGCTTCTTTTTTTGACGTTCCTTTATATTCAAGACAAATTAATTTTGCGGGTTCACGGCTTCCTTGAGCGACGGCAAGTAATGCACCCATCCCTAATTTTTCCATTTGTTTTTCATCAAGGATATGAGTAGAAATTGCTGGATAAGTTTTTGCAAGTGCTTTGGCTTGTTCTTCTAAGAAAGTTGGTGTGCAAATATTGCTAGGCAAATTGGCTAAGTTTTTTGTAAATGCTACCCCACGCCCAATGGCATCCCCTTGTTTTAAAGCAAGTTCGCAATCTTTTTGCTGTTTCTTATCAGCAAGATGGATCATGAGTTCTTGTAATTTAAGTTCGGGTTCTTTTTCTGTTTTGAATAAGTCAAAACGATAAAGCCCTTCATGTATCGCTTCAGCTAATTGTTTAATTTTTGATGGCATAGCATGATTTGCAATTTCTATTTCGCCCAATAAACAATTTGCATGGGCAATATCCATCATCATTAAGGTTTTCATCGCACCTTTCATGACTTTGCGTAAGGTAGCCATAGAGAAAGATTTTACTTTTCCACAGCCCACCAATAATAGGGAGGGGTATTCAGCTGTGGGCTGAAAAACGGGTAAGTTTTGACCAATTTTGCCTTGATACAGACCTTGTTTAAATAGCTCGGTTAAATAGCCGCGATTAGCTTTATCGATAACTGTTGCACTGTTTGTCATTGGCCCACCTTCAAATAATCCAATGATGAGACAAGTATTTTTTTGTGATGATAGGGTCATTGTATCAAGCTTTAGCTTCATTATTTACTCCAAAATTGTTCAAAAAACTTGATTAATCGCTTATAATGTATGGTTTAACTCAGGCAAATCATCAAGGCAAGTATATTGTGATCATAGCTCGTTATTTTACTCGCGAAGTTTCCCGTGCTTTGCTGACCATTACTATTGTATTGGTTATCGCATTTGCAAGCCAACAATTCGTGCGATATTTGAATTATGCGGCAATAGGTAAAATTCCATTAGACATTCTCTTGGAATTACTAGGTTTTGAAGTGCCTTATTTACTTGCACTTTTGCTTCCACTTGGCTTATATCTCGGTATTTTATTTGCTTACGGCAGGCTTTATGCTGATAGTGAAATGTCTATTTTGCAACTATATGGTGTAGATCAACTTAAGATTTTACGTTTTACTTTACTCATTATATTCAGCGTTACAGTTTTTGTTGGATTGCTCATGTTATGGGTCAATCCTTGGATTTCATTAAAACGCCAAGAGGTGATGACAAGCGACTATGCAACACTTCATCTCATTCAAACCATTACGCCTGGTCGTTTTCAAGTGAGTCCAGATGGCCGTCATGTAATGTACGTTGAAAAACTTTCTCGTGATCGAGAACGTGCAGAGAATGTTTTTTTAGCGGAAGCAAAAGATACACATGATACAAATCTTGTCCCTTCATGGATGCTTGTTTCTGCTACAGATGGCTATCAAGAAAAAGATAAAAATTCGAATGACCCGTTATTTGTTACTACAAATGGTTATCGTTATGAAGGCGTGCCGGGTCAAAATGATTATAAAATTATTCAATTTGGTAAATATACCATTCGCCTACCACAAGCCAGCAATCATATTACGCATGCTGATACTGAGGCTTTATCGAGTAGTGAACTATGGCAGCAGTATCAAAGTCCTAAACAGGCAGCTGAATTACAATGGCGTTTGTCTGTAGGCATTTCTGTGGTACTCCTTGCTTTTCTTGCCATTCCATTGAGTGTGGTTCGCCCTCGGCAAGGACGTTATGCTATTTTGATTCCTGCTGTTTTAATTTATATCGTTTATATCAATTTATTATTTATTTCAAGACGATGGGTGGAGCAACATGCGGTTCCTATTCATATAGGTATGTGGTGGGTGCACGGTATCATGATCTTAATTGTACTTGCGATGTTTTATCGTGCTAAACGTTTTGCAGGGTGTTGATCATGATTAAAGTCCTTGAACGATACATTGCAAAAACTCTTTTTCTTTCTACAGCATTTGTGACCTTGGTTGTAACAGGTGTTCTGTTTTTAATGATGTTGTTAACCGAATTGAAGAGTATGGGAGAGGGTGATTACGGTATCTTACAAGCATTGAGTTACGTTTTGATGCGTTTGCCAAGTGAGCTTTATCAATTTTCTCCAGTTTTAATTTTATTGGGTAGTATTGCTAGTTTAAGCGTTTTATCAGCGCATCGTGAACTCACGGTGATGCGTATTTCTGGTTGTTCTATTCGTCGTATTGTTTATACCATCCTGAGCGCTGCTGGTTTATTAATTATATTGGTTGGTGTCATTGGTGAAGGTTTTGCTCCTCGTTTAAGTTATCAAGCAGAAGTCAGAAAAGAAAATGTGCAACACGCGGGCCAAGCAATGGTCACTGCATCGGGTGTGTGGTTTCATTTAAATAATAATTTTATTTATGTCAAGCGTATTGTTGATCGTCAATTACTTGAAGGGGTGGTGCGATATCAATTTAATGCTGCTCATCAATTAAAAGCTGCTTATTATGCAAAAACCTTAACAACGAAAAACCATAGAACTTGGGAAATGAATGATGTTGTGAAAACAACTTTTTATAATAACCACACAACAAATGAATCATTTCATTCGCTCAACTGGAATTTAAAACTGAATCCGAATTTATTAAATATAGGGTTGATCGATGCAAATGACATGTCTTTGCTGAAACTTTCAAAATTTGTGACTTATTTGCGACAAAATGGTTTGCGGGCTAGCGATTATCAATATGTGTTTTGGCAGCGCATATTTAAACCACTCACTTCTCTTATCATGGCATTTTTAGCGGTTTCATTTGTGTTTTCTATTTTCACCAATATGCCATTTGGTTTTCGTATCTTGCTTGGCGTGTTATTGGGCTTTTTATTCTTTATTTTAAATGCTATGATAGGCGAGCTTTGTATTGTGTTTCAATTCCCACCTATTTTCGCCGCTTTTTCCCCACTTTTTGTCTTTGTCTTATTCGGTATGTTTTTTTCTAAACGTTTAGTTCATTTTTAAGGTTCCGTTAACGTTCTCTCTTTATACTACGCTTACCTAAGGTATCGTATCTACATTAACTTAGGTCTAAAACTATAAAACGAGAGTTTGTACAAGTTGTATTTGGGAGGGGAGGGATAATCTGATAAAGATATTTCTCTCTTTCATTTTTATTTGTAGTTATAATATGCTCAAGTCAGGTATATACATGACAAAGAATTCAGATGTAATGACATCTGCTGACACTCCTCAGCAACAACTTCCTGATAACGAATTATTGAAATCTGGTTTACGCGTTGTTGGAACAGGTGTTGGTGTATCGTTTGCACTTTATCCGCTGGGTTATGGCCAATTCGTTGTGCAGACCTATAATAAAACGCCAGCACCACAATCTATTTTTTCAAAAACCTTAGCTATTTCTTCTATGATTTTAGCATCCTTAAAACGTCCGCAAGATCATGTACATGCTTTAGGTTATTCAATGAAAGCAGGTGTTGCAAAAAATACCGTACTATCACATAACGAACAAATTCATAACCAAGTGGATTATGTTGTAAATGGCAAGAAGTCCACTGAAATACTCGATCGCAACCAGTTCGATAGTATTAATGTGATGATGGTCGCAGAAGCGGACAAAATTATTTCTCATGACGACAAACCTTTCAATACATTCTCTAAAAGAGATCTTCCGATTGCGCTTACTGCTTCTGCTACGATGAGTCTGCTCGATACGGCTGTTACAGCCTATCCTTCCGCAAAGGCGATTGGAATTTTTATTTATAAGAATAATATGCCCAAACTTTCAACTTATGGTGAAATGGCAAGATTTGCCAAAATGGGTATTGGTGTTCGTTTTGCTGGTAATTTTTCAAATGCTGCTGGTTTTATTTTAAGTGGTCATATTCTTGAACCCATGATCGCTTATGTTTTACCTGAAAATACTTCACCTGAAAAATCAAAAAATACTGCAACAATCATTGCAGGAACAATCAGTGGATTGATTGGGAACAGTTTTAAGGTCATTTTAAATAATGTCATGTTACAGGCGAATATAGAAACCTTAACAGCTCCTTCTGGTATGAAAATTGCAAAGCAGCTTTATGCGAATCATGGTAAAGGCGTATTTTTACGTGGTTCAATCTGGAGTATTTTTCAAACTATTATTGCATATAAAGTCATCCATGGCGTTGGTGAATTTATTCAGAAACCGCCGGCTTGGTTTGTGAAACCTGTTAATTCAGCCTACGACAGGGCTAAAGAGGTATTTCAACATACACAAATGACCCTACAAGATGTACCTTCTTCAGTTTATAAAGTAAGTGAGAGTGTAGTAGATGTTATTCGCGGCAGAAAAATGCCTGGCAAGGTGTGTGAAACAATAGAGGCGGGCATTGAATATAGCTGTAAGAATAAACCTATTTTTGCGACTTTATTTGGCAGTAACAATATTACCCAAAAGACAATACCGGCTCCGTTGGGTAATAAACTGCGACGTAAGAGTAAGTAATATTTATTTTATCTGCGGCCTTTCTTGTCGCTTTTGCGATTGTGTGACATTTGTGGTTGTTTCCTGAGGTTTTTTAAAGAATTTAGACAAGCCCCAGTCAGCTGCAACTTGACTACCTGTTCCAACGACGGTTGCGATAAGTCGAGGGTCAGGCTTAAAGAGTCTTGATAACATAAAAAGACCTCGTTTGTTCAAAGTTTAAGCAGAATGATCATATTTTTAAACGTATCACAAAAATAAATACTTTGTAAAGAAGGAATATTCCCCTCATTTTATAAAAATGACAAAAATCTACCCGTCTGATTAACCCTTGAATATTTATAAAATGCCTATATCTATAAGCTAAACCAATCCTAAAGTAGGAAAAAACCGTTTATTTTCAAATTATTGGAGAAAGAGCAATGGCGATTGAGGGTCATCAAGAAAAACTGCATTTTCAAGCAGAAGTTAAACAATTATTAGATATCGTGATTCATTCTTTATATAGCAATAAAGAAATTTTTTTACGTGAATTAATTTCCAATGCATCCGATGCGATTGATAAATTACGATTTCATGCTCTTTCAGATGCTGCACTTTATGAATCGGATACAACTTTAAATATTCATGTCAGTTTTGATGCATCTGCCCGCACGATTACAATCAGTGATAATGGTATTGGGATGAGTCGTGAAGAAGTCATCGATAATTTAGGAACCATTGCAAAATCAGGCACGCGAGAATTTTTATCTCGTTTAACGGGTGATGAGAAAAAAGATGCACACTTAATTGGGCAATTTGGCGTGGGGTTTTATTCCGCTTTCATTGTTGCTGATAAAGTCACGGTTTTAACCCGACGTGCTGGTTTAGGTCAGGAACACGGTGTATGTTGGGAATCTCAAGGTGGTGGTGATTACACCATTGCAAATGTTGAAAAAATATCACGTGGCACCGATATTATTTTACATCTTAAAAAAGATGAAGATGAATTTTTAAACGCTTGGCGCTTGCGCAGTATTATCACAAAATATTCTGATCATTTAAATATTCCTATTCTTATGCCAAAAACAAAAGAAGATGGCACAACGACAGATGAATGGGAAACAGTTAATCGTGCAACAGCACTGTGGGCTTTGCCTAAGAGCACAGTAACAGCAGAACAATATCAGGAATTTTATAAACATATTTCACACGATTTTGAACATCCACTGATTTGGACACACCATAAAATTGAAGGCGGTCATCTTGAATATATTAGTATTTTGTATATTCCATCACATGCGCCATTTGATTTATGGCAACGTGATACACATCATGGTCTTAAATTGTATGTGCAACGTGTGTTTATCATGGATCAAGTCGAACAATTCCTTCCTTATTATTTGCGCTTCGTGAAAGGTGTAATCGATACAACAGCTTTACCACTTAATATTTCTCGCGAAATTTTGCAAGATCATGCTGCAATCAGTAAATTGCGTTCAGCGTTAACGCGGCATGTCCTTGATTTACTCGAAAAACTTGCGCAGGATGATCCAGAAAAATATAAAACCTTTTGGAGTGAATTTGGTGCAGTACTCAAAGAAGGGCCAGCAGAAGATTTTTCAAATCGTGAACGTATCGCAAAATTATTACGTTTTACATCTACACATGATGTCAGTGGTGCGCAAAGTGTATCTTTAGAAGATTATATCAAGCGGATGAAAGCTAATCAGAAAAAAATCTATTATATTACGGCTGAAAATAGTAATGCAGCGAAATCAAGTCCACACCTTGAAGTGTTTCATAAAAATAACATTGAAGTATTATTATTGTCAGATCGAATTGATGAATGGCTGGTTGGTCATTTGGCTGAATTTGAAGGAAAACCCTTGCAATCTGTTGCAAAAGGCGATTTACAACTCGATGAAATCATGACTGAATCTGAAAAAGCAAATCAAACTGATGAACAAAAAAAAGATGAAAAGCAATTACAAGCATTTGATCCACTTCTTAAAAAGATGCAATCTATTTTGGAAGATAAAGTAAAAGAAGTGAGATTGTCGCATCGTTTAACTTCATCACCAGCATGTTTAGTAAGAGATCAAAATGCATTAGGCCCGCAAATGGAGCGTTTGTTAAAAGCAGCAGGTCAAGCAGTGATGGAAGCAAAACCTGTTTTTGAATTAAATCCTGAACATACTATTATTCGGCAAATGAATTCAGAGATGGATGAAGAACGTTTTAAAGAATGGACAGAGCTGCTTTATGAACAAGCTTTGCTTGCTGAGGGGAGTACTTTGCCTGATCCTGCTATATTTGTGCAGCGCATGAATAAAATTTGGATGGCGCTGTTTTAAAAATATAATAAATAGTCTGGGTCCCGTGCATAAAGCGCGGGACGACGGCGTTCAATTGTAAACAAACCTTATTTCCCCACTGCTTATTTTTCTCAATTCTTGGTATAGTGAGGACCCGGTCATTTTGGAGAAAAAGTCATGTTGATTGGCGTTCCAAAAGAAACAAAAAATTTTGAATATCGTGTTGGTTTAGTACCAAGCAGTGTGCGTGAATTAATTGCGCATGGGCATGAAGTAATCATTGAACGGAATGCTGGCGAAAAAATTGGTTTTGATGATCAATCTTATCAACAAGTTGGTGCAAAAATCTTAAGTACTTTAGAAGAAATTTACGAAAAAGCAGAGATGATTGTTAAAGTCAAAGAGCCACAACCGGATGAGTGCAAACGGTTAAAGCCAGATCAAATTTTGTTTGCTTATTTGCATTTAGCACCAGATCCCAAACAAACTGAACTACTACGAGCATCAAATTGCATAGCCATCGCCTATGAAACAGTCACCAGCAGTGACGGAGGTTTGCCTTTACTTGCTCCCATGAGTGAAGTCGCAGGAAGAATGGCGGTACAAGCTGGTGCAACTTGTCTTGAAATCAGAAATGGTGGTAGAGGGATATTGCTTGGCGGTGTGCCCGGTGTTTTGCCTGCTAAAGTAGTTGTGATTGGTGGCGGTGTGGTGGGGACAAATGCAGTGCGAGTTGCAATCGGTATGGGTGCACATGTTGTGGTGATTGATAAAGCATTGCCTCGGCTTTATTTGCTTGATTTGCAATTCGGTTCGAAAATTAGCACAATTTTTTCAACAACCGATGCAATTGAAGAACATGTTTTACATGCAGATTTAGTTATTGGAGCTGTTTTAATTCCAGGTGCCTCAGCACCACGGCTTGTCACAAAAAAAATGCTGAGTCAAATGCGCCCGGGTTCTGTGATGGTTGATGTGTCCATTGATCAAGGTGGCTGTTTTGAAACGAGTAAACCAACGACTCATCAAGAGCCAACCTATATCGTTGAAGACGTCGTGCATTATTGTGTAACGAACATGCCTGGTGCCGTGCCGCGTACATCAACTGTTGCATTAAATAATGCAACATTGCCTTTTGTATTAATGCTTGCAGATAAGGGCTATAAAAAAGCGATGCAAGACAATATACATTTGCGTAACGGATTAAACGTTTGTCACGGCAAAATTACTTGCAAAGCTGTTGCTGATGCATTGAAACTCTCCTATACAGATGCAATGCAAATGATTGCTTAAAAATCTGTAACCCCAGGGTTGTCATGAACAAATCATTCTTGATGCAAAATAAGTTAATACCTATGCTAGAATAGACATTCTTAAGATGTAAACGTAAATTTACTTATCTATAGCCATTGCTAAAGGAGCTAGCGTATGAACAGCAAAAAGAAAATGTTGGGTCTGACAATTGCAACCGCTGCAGCGATCGCTTTTGCGACAGCACCAATCACATCAACTATGGCGCAGGCCGCTACCAAAAAAGTGAACTGTTATGGTGTTAATGCTTGCAAAGGGAAGAGTCAATGTAAAACAGCAACAAGCGATTGCAAAGGGCACAATAATTGCAAAGGCAAAGGCTACTTAATGAAAACAGCTAAGCAATGTAAAAAGCTTGGCGGTAGTGTAGAAGAGCCAACTTCATAATAAATTACTTCTATGAAATAAGAGAGTGGGTAGCAGGATGTCCACTCTTCTTTTGAAAATTTTCTACGGTGCTTCATGCAGAATAAACCTTATTTAGGCTTTGGGTTAGGCTTCCGTACAGATCACTACACCACCATTCTTGATGAAAAACCTCCTATTGATTGGTTCGAAATTCTTACTGAAAATTATCTGGTTCCAGGCGGCAAGCCACTTCATTTTCTCGATAACATTCGTGAGTACTACCCAATAGTTATGCATGGTGTTTCGATGTCAATCGGAAGTAGTGATCCACTAGACTGGAAGTATTTAGAAAGCGTCAAACAACTTGCAAACCGTGTTCAGCCGAAATGGATTTCTGATCATTTATGTTGGACGGGCGTGCAAGGAAAAAACATGCACGATTTATTGCCTTTGCCTTACACTGAGGAAGCGATTAATCATGTGGTTGATCGAATCCAACAAATACAAGATTTTTTAGGCCAGCAAATTTTAATTGAAAATGTTTCGAGTTATCTTGCGTATCAAGAATCTACTTTAACGGAATGGGATTTTTTAAAAGAAATTAGTGAGCGCGCCGATTGTCTCATTTTACTGGATGTTAATAATATTTACGTTAGCAGCATCAATCACGAGTTCAATCCATTGGATTATATCACTGCCATTCCGCATAAACGTGTATACCAAATTCATTTAGCAGGTCACTCCAATATGGGTGATTATGTAATCGATACCCATGATCACGATATTGTAAATCCTGTTTGGGATTTATATGCTGAAGTGTTGCGTCGTTTTGGTTCTATCTCAACGATGATAGAACGGGATGATAATATTCCGCCTTTATCTACCTTATTATCTGAGTTAAATCATGCACGAAAGCTTGCAGAAACAACATTATCGGAAGTGGCAGCATGAAAGTACTGCAATGTTTACAAAATCAATTTCAAGATTACTTATTAAATTCAAACCCAAACTTTCAAAATAGCATTGTTAATACTAAAAAAGTTCCAGCAGAAACACGTTTAGCTATCTATAACAATGCTTATCGCTCACGTTTGGTTGATGCACTTGCCGCCAATTATCCTGTGTTACAAACCTATTTAGGTTGTGAGCAATTTGAAGCGTTAGGGCAGGCTTATCTTAGTGCTAATCCTTCCTCTTTTCGATCCATTCGTTGGTTTGGCGATCAATTGGTTAATTTTTTGAATGAGCATGCTGACTATAAAGCATTTCCTTATTTAGCTGAACTTGCTCAATTTGAATGGGTATTGACACTTGTTTTTGATGCGACAGATAGCCCTGTTTTACAAATGGAAGAAATGGGAAGCATACCACCGGGTGCCTGGGTCAATATGCGATTACAAACACATCCTTCTCTCCATCGCTTATCTCTATCATGGAATGTTGTTCAAATTTGGCAAGCTATTTCTGATGATAAAACACCTCCTGATCCCATAGAAAATTCAGTTCCTATTCATTGGGTAGTATGGCGCAAGGACCTCACGAATCACTTTTGTTCGCTAACCGAAGATGAAGCGTGGGCAATTGATGCTTTACTCAATGGCGCAACCTTTAGTGGAATATGTGAAGGTTTATGCCAGTGGGTTGATGAAGGGGAGGCGGGCTTACGAGCGGCCTCCTTACTGAAAGGATGGATATCAGAAGGATTAGTCGCAAAAGTGGTGCTTAGCTGCGCCTAATGAGCTATTGGAACATCATCCAATGGAGTGATGAATTATTTCTCATACCCAGGCCAAAACCTGAATATATTGTTAATCATTTAGATATCCAGAATCTAAATACGCCGCCAAGACCCGCTCCAAGAAAAATTAATAAGGTATTGCTCATCACGATGTGCCCTTAAGGCCGCAGAGTTTGATCAGATCATTAAAGGTGACAATGACACCCAGACATATCTTTAGTATCATACTGAAAAATTTATGATCCATCCAACAGTATTGCAAAGTGATAAGGCTGTTTAGCACGACAATGAATCTACTTTTAGTTTTGTTAGGTTTTTTATTGGTATTCCTTAACGTGTTCTTGGTCTTAGCAGAATTTGGAATGGTGAAGTTACGCCATCCATGAGTTAAGCAACGCGAGTGTTGCGATCCAAAAATGAGGTGCATATGTTAAATTGTTTCACACAAAATAAATCGCAAGTCATTTCTATTTTACTTGTTCCCATGAATACCTTTACAACTTGGTTACCTCAACAATCGCAAATCATCCAAACATGGTTAAGATCAACTCATTTTAAAGCAGATATTGGCAGTGTGAGTTTGGTTCCTAATCAAAGTGGGCAACTTGCAACCGTGATTTGTTGTGTAAGCGATCGTGATTATCTTTGGGATGTTGGGCATTTGCCTATGCTATTACCGCAAGGTGAATATAGGTTCGAAGAATCACATCCATTGTATGAACAATATGCAATTGCATGGGGACTTGGTGCCTATCAATTTACATCATACAAAAAACCTTCACGTGATTCCGCAAAATTATATCTGTCTCAGCAAATTTCACCCGCTGTGCACACTATTGTTGAATCAATTTATTTGGTGCGAAATTTAATTAATATACCCACGGATGATTTAGGGCCTACTGAATTTGCAAAAATTGCAGAAACTTTAGCAGCGCAATATCATGCACAATTTTCGCAAATTATTGGTGAAGACTTATTAAAGCAAAACTATGCTTCTATTTATACTGTCGGACGTGCAAGTGATGACTCGCCACGTTTGCTTGATATGCGTTGGGGGGAATCACAACATCCATTAATCACACTGGTCGGTAAAGGAGTTTGTTTTGATTCAGGTGGTTTAGATATTAAACCCTCGTCTGCTATGTTGCTCATGAAAAAAGATATGGGTGGTGCGGCCCATGTTTTGGGTCTTGCACGCATGATCATGGATGCAAAGTTACCGTTACGTTTACGAGTTTTGATTCCTGTGGTTGAAAATGTTATCTCCGGAAACGCTTATCGTCCGGGGGATATTATCAAGAGTCGAAAAGGAATGACAATTGAAATTGGCAATACAGATGCAGAAGGGAGGGTGATTTTAGCGGATGCTTTGGCTGAAGCTGTGAATGAAACACCTGTATTGCTTATCGACATGGCAACGTTAACAGGCGCTGCACGGGTTGCACTCGGTACAGAATTACCAGCTGTTTTTTCAAATCGCGATTCAATTGTTAACGATTTAATTGCACAAGGTGCAAAATTAAATGATCCACTATGGCGATTACCTTTGTTTGATTTTTACAGAGAATATTTGAATAGCAATATTGCAGATATTAATAATAATTCGAGTGAACCTTATGGTGGAGCAATTACTGCTGCATTATTTTTAAAAGAATTTGTAGGTGATCAAATCCCTTGGCTGCATTTTGATATGATGGCATGGAACCTGCGCACACGTCCTGGACGTCCTCAGGGTGGTGAAGCCGTTGCTTTACGTGCATTATTTAACTATTTAATTTATTTTGCGCATAAGCATGTATAAGTGAGTTATTTAATTTTTCTGAAAACGATCTTAGGAACAGGGGTGCTCGCACTGAATACTTCACAAATTGGTACTGATTTTCTTCCAGAACTTGTGATGCTGCTTGTGTTTGGTCTTGGTTCAGGGGTTGAGGAGAATAGTCTGCTCTTTTCTGAATATTGATTTTGTTTTTCTTTTATCATTGCTTTTATTTGGTTTAAAAAAATAATCCATCGAGCAATCCATGCATTATAAACCGTTTGATCATAACCATATTTTTTGTAATCATAACCATCAGGGCTGTTAATTTTTTCAGAAATTTTACCAAAAATTTCCCTCAAAATATTTTTTCTTGATACTGTTTTATCCGAATTTAATTTATTGAAAGTATCAAACAAGTCAACAAATTGGCAAAAGGATGGATAATATGTTTTACACAATGTTCTTAATAATGTGTGAGTAGAATCAAAAATAGAATCTCTATAATCACAAAAAGATGGTTTTGGTTCTTTAACATAATCAAAATGTGTTTTGAAATCCTGATGTATGAATTGATCTCTGATGAATAAATCTAGCGTTTTAATAATATCTTTAATTAATTCTGCATAGACGCGCTCAGAATTCACTATCTCTGCATAGACGCGCTCAGAATTCGTTATATCCTTTTTAAGGAGATGGCGGGGAATTAAATCAATTACTTTTATTGCCCAGTAATAATTGATACCCTGTTGGATTGATTCAATTGAATTATTAAGCCCATTTTTTTGTTCGCTTGATTCGGTTAGACGAACCTTATTTTTTGTGATATTTTTATGAAACATTTTTTCCTCCCAGTTTTTCTTGAGGAGCTTGAGAATTTCTTTTATTCCCAGTAAATGATGCTATCATATCGCTCTCTTGCTAACCTTTTCTCATAACCCTAAGCTATCATATGAGCCTTGTTTTATTGTTAACACATTCTTAATTTGAATTTCAACTAAAGGATTTTTGCATGCCCATTTATAAAATTAAATTGCTAAACCGTACTGAAGTTGCAAACAATACGTGGGTTTTTCACTTTGAAAAGCCAGTTGGCTTTACTTTTAAACCAGGGCAATATGGGGGATTTACATTAATACATGCAAAATCAGTTGATCCAGCACACATAACCAGACGTTTTTCTTTTTTAAGCGCACCATTCGATGAGAATTTATCTATTGCCACACGCATACAACTTTCTGCTTATAAGCAAGCTTTAATGTCGCTTCAAATTGGGGATGAGATCAAACTTGCGGGGCCAACAGGCGCCTTTACTTTACATGAAAACATTAATATTCCAGCTGTATTCATTGCGGGAGGAATTGGTATTACCCCTTTTTACAGCATGATACGTGATGCGATTCATCAGCGCGTTATGCAGCCAATGTATTTATTTTATGGCAATCAAACCATAGAAGATGCTGCTTTTTTTCATGAATTAACAGCGCTATCAAAATCAAATCCACAATTCAAATTCATTCCTGTGTTTGATCGTGCAAATGAAGAATGGCAAGGAGAAAGAGGATATATTACTGATACTATTCTTAAAAAATATCTTGATGATATTATTTTGCCTAATTACTATGTGTGCGGTTCACCAGCAATGGTGACTGCTCTCCAAGAACTTTTAATGGAAATGGGCATTGAAAGTGACAAAATCAAAGTGGAAGATTTTCCAGGATATTGATATCTCTACTACAAATTCAGGAATTCCGCACCGACGGATGTAATAGCTCTCAGATGGTGTGCTTGTTATTTGCATTAAGCGTGTGTCATTCCCGCGAAAGCGGGGATCTATTTTGAATGGATCCCCGCTTTCGCGGGGATGACACCTCTTCGCGAGAACGTTACTGGGGGGGAACTGATCCGTTAGCGAGAGTTCCTGCTACAATTTATAGTTTCTTTGTCCTTTCTGGTTTTTCAGATAAATAGTCTTTTAGATAATCTAATAATCCAGTAGGGTTTGGGTATTGTTCCACGAGTTTTTTAGTTGTATTCATTAAGTTATAATCTGATAAGAATTTACCGAGTTCACTTGCAGCATCAATTTTGATCAATCCTTGCGTTAAAAGATACAAAACTAAAATACTGACTTCTTTTTTCTCATGGCTTTGAATTTTAATCTCGGGATCACTGAGAAGCTCGCGAATCTTTTGTGTATTTTCATTTTCTGCTAATAGCCCGATTAATCTTTCTTTTATGCCCACAAGCTCTATGCCCATAAACTCACTCTTTTTGTCATTTTTGGTCTATTTGTATAGTATATCAAGTGATTCTAAAGGAAAGCTTAAATGAAAGATGGTAATGAAGACAATAGATTACAATATAAAATCGCCAAATTACGTTGGGCGTGTAGGCGTGGTATGCTGGAACTTGATGTTTTATTAGGAAATTTTTTAGAACAAGTTTATCCTACGCTGACTTTGCCTGATCAACAATTATTCGAACATTTATTATCTTGTTCTGATCCTGAACTTTTTTCTTTCCTCATGGGTAAAAATTCTCCTGTTGAAAATGGATTAGCAAGAATCACAATGATGATAAAACAACATGCACGATGTTCAATTCCAGATTAAACCTTCAATGTACTATTTTTCCCTTGTTTCCCTGGTGATATTTGTTTGTATTGTTGTGATTAGTCTGCTTAATTGCTCAATAGGGCTCAAATTATCATTGCTTTTAGGTACAGGAAGTTATGGTGCTTATCTCTTTTGGGGGTTTGTTTTACTCAAAGGGAAACGGTCAATGATTGGCTTGAAATATCTCAGTAAAGCTCAAAAGTGGCAGATTGTAACAACATCTGCTAGCTATGAGGCTGACGTTTGTCACCATCGTATCGTGACTCCGCAGATTATTTTTTTGAAATTTAATGTAAGTGGGATGCGTTTTGCCCAAAGATCGGTTATCTTTTGCGATTCACTGTTAAAAGATGATTATCGTAAGCTATTCGTATTATTAAGGCTGGTTTAAAATCAATAATTTATGAAAAATATCCGAAATTTTTCGATCATTGCACATATCGATCATGGCAAATCCACGCTTGCTGACCGCCTTATTCAACGTTGCGGAGGTTTAAGTGAGCGAGAAATGCAAGCGCAAGTGCTTGATTCTATGGATCTTGAGCGGGAACGTGGAATTACCATTAAGGCCCATAGTGTGACGCTTTATTATCAAGCCCAAGATAACCAAAGCTATCAATTAAATTTTATTGATACACCGGGCCATGTGGATTTTTCCTATGAAGTTTCGAGATCACTTGCTGCTTGTGAAGGTGCTTTATTAGTGGTCGATGCAGGTCAGGGGGTTGAAGCACAAACCGTGGCAGTTTGTTATACAGCGATTGATCAAGGCTTAGAAGTGATCCCAGTCTTGAATAAAATTGATTTGCCGCAAGCTGATCCTGATCGGGTCATCCAAGAAATTGAAGATATTATTGGTCTTCCCGCACAACAGGCACTTTGTGTAAGTGCTAAAGAAGGCATTGGTATTGATGAATTGCTTGAGCGTCTGATTGCTGGTATTCCACCACCTATTGGGGACACCGAAGCTCCTTTACAGGCTCTTATTATTGATTCTTGGTTTGATGCTTACTTAGGTGTCGTTTCTTTGGTTCGTGTCAAAAATGGCACTTTAAAAACAGGCGAAAAGCTGCAGGTCATGTCTACAGGTAAAGCGTACGAAGTAACGGGGATAGGGGTTTTTACACCTAAACGTTCAGCAACAGATATTTTACGAGCAGGTGAGGTGGGTTATGTTATTGCAGGCATCAAAGATATTAATGGCGCACCTGTCGGGGACACTTTAACGCATGCTCATCATCCCGCCAAAACGATGCTCCCAGGATTTCAGCAAGTCAAACCGCAAGTTTATGCAGGTCTTTTTCCAATCCATTCAGATGACTTTCCTGCTTTGCGTGAAGCATTAAGCAAATTACGTTTAAATGATGCAGCATTGTTTTATGAACCAGAATCATCTGATGCACTTGGTTTTGGATTTCGCTGCGGATTTTTAGGGATGCTGCACATGGAAATTGTGCAAGAGCGGCTTGAGCGGGAATATCAACTTGAATTAATTACCACTGCGCCAACGGTTATTTATGAAGTGATCACGACAAAAGGCGAAACTTTACAGGTTGACAATCCATCGAAATTACCGGCGGTCAATCATATAGAAGAAATTCGTGAACCTATTGCAAAAGCACATATTTTGGTGCCACAAACTTATTTGGGCAATGTCATTACTTTATGCGTTGAGCGGCGTGGTGTGCAGAAAAGTATGTTATTTCATGGACAGCAAGTTGCATTGGAATATGAACTCCCCATGGGTGAAATTGTCCTTGATTTTTTTGATCGCTTAAAATCGGTGAGCCGGGGTTATGCTTCACTGGATTATAGTTTCTCCTATTTTCAAACAGCTGATTTAGTAAAATTAGATATCATGATTAACGGCGATCGTGTTGATGCACTCGCTTCCATTGTACATCGCGAGCAAGCGCAATCGAGAGGCCGCTTGATTACTGAAAAATTACAAGAACTGATTCCGCGTCAAATGTTTGATGTTGCCATTCAAGCAGCAATTGGTGCTCATATTATATCAAGACAAACTGTAAAAGCGATGCGGAAAAATGTCACAGCAAAATGTTATGGTGGTGATATTACACGTAAAAGAAAATTACTTGAAAAACAAAAAGAAGGTAAAAAAAGGATGAAGCAATTGGGTAGTGTGGAAGTACCACAAGAAGCTTTTCTTGCAGTCTTGAAACTGGGTGAGAAAAAATAAGGTGATGCGATGAATTTAAATTTTGAATTAATTTTATTTTATGCTGTTTGTATTACAGGGTTGATCGGCTTAATCGATATCATTTTGCTTGCGCCGAAAAGAAAAAAAGCAGGTCACGCTGTAAAAATGCCGCTTCTTATTGATTATTCGCGTTCATTTTTCCCAGTCTTATTATTGGTTTTTTTACTGCGTTCATTTTTATTTGAACCATTTCGTATTCCTTCAGGTTCACTTGAACCAACGTTATTAACCGGCGATTTTATCTTAGTGAATAAATATGATTATGGCGTACGCTTGCCAGTTATTCACAATAAAATTATTCCCAACCAAGAACCTAAGCGTGGTGACATTATTGTTTTTCGTTGGCCAGCCAATCCTTCTATCGATTTTATTAAACGCGTGGTAGGTGTACCTGGTGATCACCTGAGTTATATCGATAAAGAATTATATATTAATGGCAGAAAAATTCCGCAATCTATGCTCAAAACTGAAACGGCTTATACTGAAGCAGGTGATGCTTGGGAAGCAACAGAAAAACAGGAAGATTTACTGGGCGTAAAACATCGTATTTTTATTGATCCTGAAAAATCAAGTTATGATTATCACGATATTGTTGTACCAAAAGGAAGGTATTTTGTGATGGGAGATAATCGTGATGCGAGTGCAGATAGCCGTTTTTGGGGGTTTGTGCCAGAGGAAAATATTATTGGAAAGGCAGTCATGGTTTGGATGAGTTGGGATAATGTGAAGTCTCACGTTAGATGGAGCAGACTTGGCGATATGATTCGTTAAGTTGAATGAGGTATTAAAAAAATGAGTCATGAATTATTTGAAAAGTTAAATTACACATTTAAGACACCTAAATTATTGCAAATGGCATTAACGCATCGTAGCAAAGGCGGTGAGCATAATGAAAGGTTGGAATTTTTAGGTGATGGTGTTGTGAATTTTGTGATTGCGGAAGTGTTGTATCATCAATTTCCAAAAGCTACGGAAGGAGAATTAAGCCGTTTTAGAGCATCATTAGTCAATCGTGATGCACTGGCTAACCTTGCAAAAAATTTCGATTTGGGGCGTTATTTATTATTAGGGCCGGGTGAAACACGCAGTGGTGGGAATGAACGTCATTCTATACTTTCATGTACAATGGAAGCTGTTATTGGCGCAATTTATTTAGATGGTGGTTTTGAAGCAATACATCAAAAAATTATAGAATGGTATGAACCGCTTCTCCAATCATTATCATCCGCGGCAGATCATAAAGACCCAAAAACTTTACTGCAAGAATATTTGCAGCATCATCGATTGTCGCTACCCAATTATGTGGTTGAATCAATCGATGGCGAAGCACATCAACAATTATTTACAGTGAGCTGTCAAGTAGAAGGAATGGAACCTAAAACCTTTGGCAAAGGAACAAGCAGGAGACGAGCGGAACAATCGGCAGCACAAGCCATGTTAAAGGTATTTAAAAAATGACAATACGATCTGGCACAGTTGCAATGATTGGCCGTCCCAATGTTGGAAAATCCACTTTGTTGAATGTTCTGTTAGGCGAAAAAGTTAGTATTACTTCTCCCAAACCGCAAACAACGCGCTGGCAGATTTTAGGCATTAAAACAGGCAACGATTCACAAATCATTTTTATTGATACACCCGGTATGCATCAAAATGAAAAATCTGCAATGAGCCGCTACTTAAACCGAATCGCGCTCGCTACGATGCTTGATGCTGATGTAGTGATTGTGGTGATGGATGTTTTGCGTTTTACAAAAGAAGATGAAATGGTTTTGAACAAATTAAAAGGCATAGAAAAACCGGTCATTCTTGTCTTAAATAAAATTGATCTTTTAAAAGATAAATCTGCTTTATTGCCGCGCATTGATCATCTTAAAGATCAATTTCCATTTACAGCTATTGTCCCCGTTTCTGCTCGTGCACGTGAAAATCTTGATTTGTTAGAAAAAGAAATGATTGAACATTTACCTGAAAATCCTTTTCTTTTTCCAGAAGATCAAGTTACCGATAAAAGTTTACGTTTTCAAATTGCGGAAATTATTCGTGAAAAAATCATTGAAGCAACAGAAGCAGAAATTCCCTATACCACCACTGTTCAAATTGAAAGTATTAAACAAGATGAAAAATGCACTAAAATTAATGCATTGATTTGGGTTGAGCGCAAAGGACAAAAAATTATTATTATTGGTAAAAAAGGGGAGCGCTTAAAAAAGATAGGAACACTTGCACGCAGGGAAATCGAAAAATTATTAGAGAGCAAAGTGTATTTGCAAATGTGGATCAAAGTAAAATCAGATTGGACGGATGATGATAAAGCACTTCAGAGCTTGGGGTATGAATGAAGCGTGTTTTATTGCAGGAAGCTTATGTGTTGCACCGAAGGCCTTATCGAGAAAGTAGTTTTTTGCTTGAGTTGCTTACCAAAGAATATGGCCGAATCAGTGTGCTTATAAAAGGCGCTCGTAAACCAAAATCACCGTTACAAGGATTGTTGCAACCATTTACCCCATTGCTTGTATCCTGGGTGGGTCGGCAAGAATTGATGGTGCTTTCACACGTGGAAGCAATTGCTTCCGCATTTCAATTACGTGGAGAATGTTTATTTGCGGGGTTTTATTTAAACGAGCTACTTGTTCATTTGTTGCAAAAATGGGAAGCATTTCCAAGTCTTTATCTCATGTATGAAAAAACTTTATCTTGGTTAGGGCATGATCACTTAGATCAAAAAATATTAAGAATGTTTGAAAAACAATTGTTGATTGAATTAGGTTATGGTGTTTTATTAAAATCTGATCTTGCCTTGCAACAAACATTTTCCAAAGATCAATATTATGAATTTATTCCTGGTGAAGGGTTTATTTTAAGTCAGGTTTCTGCAGGTCAAAAATCAACTCATTTTTTAGGTCAAAGTTTATTGGATTTTGCGCAAGAAAATTGGCAAGATGATGCAAGTTTGCAAGATGCAAAACGTTTAATGCGCTTGATTTTTGCTAACTTGCTAGGAGATCGAATACTCCATAGTCGTTTATTGTTTCAATAAGGAAACAGAATATGTCTCATCAAACCATTTTATTGGGCGTGAATATCGATCATGTTGCAACAATTCGGCAAGCGCGACGCACACGTTATCCTGATCCAGTTCAAGCTGTTTATGCCGCAGAATTGGGTGGTGCCGATGGTATCACGATTCATCTCCGTGAAGACCGCAGACACATACAAGAGCGTGATGTTGAATTGATAAAAGCTGTTTTATTGACGCGATTGAATCTTGAGATGGCAGTGACGGATGGAATGATTGCATATGCAAAAAAAATGAAACCGACATATTGTTGTTTGGTGCCCGAAAAGCGCGAAGAATTAACTACAGAAGGTGGATTAGATGTTGTGTCAAGTGAAGCTAAAGTGAAAGATGCAACACAGACGCTAAAAGCAGCAGGGATTATTGTATCGTTATTTATTGATCCTGAAGAAAAGCAAATTGAAGCCGCATTGCGTTGTAATGCAACTACAATTGAAATTCACACTGGTGCTTATGCGGATGCAAAAACTGAAAATGAAAGAATTCATGAATTAAAACGTATTATGCAGGCTGCACATTTTGCGCATGAGCTTGGGTTAATCGTGAATGCAGGACATGGTTTGCATTATCATAATGTTCAAGATATAGCTGCACTTCCTTATATTCATGAATTAAATATAGGACATAGCATTGTGGCGCGTGCCTTATTTGTTGGGATGAAAGAAGCGGTTTCAGAGATGAAACGGTTGATGGTTGAGGCGCGATTTTAGTCGTAGACCCATGCTGTGCCGGGAAAGCATCCAAAATGTCGGTGCGGATTCTATCTCTTCGTGCGGGGAACCAGGGTAACCAATAAGGATATTCATTATGTCATCTTTGATCGCAGGTGTTGATGAAGCAGGGCGCGGGCCCCTTGCAGGGCCTGTTTTTGCAGCTGCAGTGATTCTTGATCCTAATCGCCCCATCATTGGTTTAATGGATTCAAAAAAACTTTCAGCAGAAAAACGCGAAAGACTTTTCAATGAAATCAGAAAATATGCATTGGCTTGGTCGTTTGCTAAAAGTACAGTTTATGAAATTGATCAGCTCAATATTCTTCAGGCCAGTTTACTGGCCATGCGGCGCGCAGTTTTAAAATTAAAAATGCCACCAGAGCATGTTTTAGTTGATGGAAATCGTGTGCCTCAAATACCTTATTCTGTAGAAGCCATTATTAGAGGAGATAATACCGTCGCTTCAATAAGCGCCGCATCGATTGTTGCAAAAGTATTACGCGATCGAATGATGATACGTTTAGATAAAAAATATCCGCAATATGGATTTAAGCAACATAAAGGATATCCAACGAGTGAGCATCTTGAAGCGCTTCAACATTATGGTGCAAGCAAGATTCACCGACGATCATTTGCACCAGTTGCTGCAGTGTTAGAACTAAGGTAACTGTTCACGGCCATTTAATTAAAAACCCTCTTGACTTCTTCGACACATTTGATTTACGGATTCAAACAATATCTTTCAATCATTCTGATTCTGATTCAGCTTCTTGTGATCCGTAACGAAACAAAAATGTAGTCCTTAAATAGTATAGATAAATAAGAATGATTCATTGTTATGATGTCATAAATAGTTTGAATAACTCCCGGATAAATTAGGATGTTAAACCCTCTTTGATTGAGAATTGCAAATATAGCAAGCTCCTCAATAAGATATTTATAAGCATATTGCTTAAAGCCATCATCATCAGCAGATTCAGAAGATGCATCAAATGCACGGGAAAAATAATATTGTGAAAAATTCAAAACAGATTGCCTAAAATCGATATTAGTTTCAAATAAATTCCAAAGATTTTTATAAAAAATATGAAAATTTTCTTCTTTTTCAATAATTGATGAAGGTAAAAAATTTAATCGATATGGTTTTTCATAATCATTCATATGTAAAGTATAATATCGCATTAAATTTTCGCTCTGTTCTAATGCCATACTTCTTCCGTCGTGTTCGTTACATTGGTGTTTTATCATTGCGGTATATTTATAGAGACTATCACCAATTAGTAGATTAATTTCTTTTAATCCACGTCTATTAAGAAAATCAAATATAGCCGATATTTTATTACCCGTAGCAGCAGGACTATTAATACTGATACCAAGAATAGAATTTGTATTAGTAATGTTTAATTCATTTTTAGGGATTGTTGGACATATTTTTTGTATTTCAGCTCGATTTCTATTCCGTATTATTCGTTGTTCAATAAGTGACGCTTCCAAAATAATCTCCTTTTTTTAACACTTTTTGATGACTTTGTTGCATAAATAGAACCACCTATCATAATTAGCGACAGGGGTATCGATTATTAATCGAAAATTTTTGCGCCAGTTTCTAATTTGCAATTAAATGAAAATTTATCGGATATTGGCGTATAATTAACAGCATCTAAAACTTGGTCTGTCAAATTAACGTTATTGTCATCAGTTATCGTATATCTTACAAATTCATATACTGCTTTTCCGGGAAAGCTTGGATTATTCAACGTAAAATGTGTTAATGATGTAGCAATATGATCAGTAATAGCTATTGCGTTTGGCGTAAAAACACCAATGCTCATTGGTTGAGCAATTCCTTTATTTGATGCAGAACACTTTGAAAAATCGATAGCTATATGTATAGTTTTGCCAGTGACTATTGCCGTTTTGATTTCATTAAAATTATGTAATTCGCCTGCAATGCTATTTGTTGGGATGAGAAGTGAAGCTAATAAAGCAAGTTTTTTCATATTTTTCTATCCTTGATGGTCAGTGACGGGAGCATTACTAGTTATTAGCGCTCCAACGTCCGCATTTTCTAATAAATATTTGCAATAATCAAAGAAAAGGTGTTTTTTGCAGTGTCTCGCGCCAAGTGCAACATTATAGCGAAGATTAGGCTTTTTAGGGCAATCGGGCTCAAAATTGAGCAACGAGCTTTTCGCCCCCTTGAAAAAGGCGTTGTTGCGTAAATCAAAGTTTGAACACCCTCTTTGAAAAAGAGGGTCGACGCCGAAGGCGGCGGGGAGATTTATATAAAATATTAGAGATTACGAACACGAACAATTAAACTTCATGCGTTTTTTCGCGAAAACAAAATGGAGATTAGATTGTGTCTAAGAAAGACTATCGTGTTCGTAATTGGAAAGACTATAACAAATCCCTTATCAATCGTGGAAGTATTACTTTTTGGATCGATGAAAAAAGTATTGCTGAATGGTATGAAAAAAATACTTTTACAAAAGCTCGAGGCAGGCCAAAAAAATATAGTGATGTAGCTATCATAACTATTTTGCTGCTTAAACAAGTTTATCGTCTTACATTGCGTGCAAGCCAAGGCTTTACTCAATCTTTATTTAAACTTATACAGGTTGATTTAGATGTTCCATCTTATACTCAGATTTGCCGTCGTCAAGAAACCGTTATTTTGCCTAAATTACCGAGGCCTTCTGGAAGTATTCATATTATAATTGATTCCAGTGGATTAAAGATTTTTGGTGAAGGCGAATGGAAAGTAAGACAGCACGGATGGTCAAAGCATAGAATGTGGCGAAAATTACATATCGGTGCGGATGAGAAAAGCAAGCTAATAGTAACAGCGCTGATGACTGAAAATAATTGTGGTGACGATAAAAAACTACCTGAATTATTAGATCAATACGAAGGTACCTTTCATCAAGTGAGTGCTGATGGCGCTTATGATTCTCACAACTGTTTTGATTACATTACTCGACGGGGAGCAATAGCGACTATTCCACCTCAACCTAATCCAAAACACAAACCTAAAACAGAAGATCAAATAAAACGTGCAAGAGACAAAGTGGTTTGGGAAATCCAGCAGAAAGGAAGAAAAGAATGGAAGCAACAAAGCGGATATCATCGGCGCAGCCTTGTTGAAAATAGTTTTTACCGCTATAAACAAATCTTGGGGGATAAACTTGTTTCACGTAAACTTGCAAACCAGCAAATAGAAGCCCTACTACGATGCCATGCGCTGAATCGCATAACGTTAGGTGGTCTGCCAATTTCAGTGGTCGTATAAAAAATCTCCCCGCCGCCTTCGGCGTCGACCCTCTTTTTCAAAGAGGGTGTTCAAACTTTGATTTACGCAACAACG
>Ga0155583_155_pt5 | contig 25211 bp, 22 predicted proteins | sample RifCSPhighO2_12_FD_107240 | JGI IMG/M metagenome (GOLD analysis project Ga0155583, IMG submission 107240) | Gammaproteobacteria bacterium RIFCSPHIGHO2_12_FULL_38_14 | reverse complement strand
TGTAACATATATTGGTGAAAATTATTATAGGGTAGAGGGAAAATAATTGCCTGAAAAAGTTACGCGTAGATCTGCCCCTGTTTTATTTTTTTCTCCCCCCGATACTCCGGAACCAAATCACACAACACATCCATCATTGATGGCTCATCATAACCATAACAAGCTTCAATAATAGCGTTTATTGCTTGAGTTATTTTTTCACTATTTGGTGCTGGCGCATCTGTTTGAAATATTTTGTGATGCTTGGTTTGATGTATTTTTTCTTTATCATAAAAAAGCTCTTCCCATAGCTTTTCACCAGGGCGTAGGCCAGTGTATTCAATTTTAATATCTTCTCCAATTTTTTTACCTGACAACCTAATCATTTGTTCTGCTAAACTTTTTATTTTAATAGGCTTTCCCATATCTAATACCAAAATTTCCCCACCTTTTCCTATGGTCATGGCCTGTAATATTAAACGACAGGCCTCAGGAATTGTCATAAAATAACGCTCGATATCCGGGTGCGTCACAGTCAGTGGACCGCCCTTTTTAAGTTGTTCGGTGAATAAGGGTACAACGCTACCGGTAGATCCAATTACATTGCCAAATCGCACGGTGATTATTTTTGTGCTTGAAACACGGTTAAGTTGTTGGCAGTAAAGTTCAGCTGCGCGTTTAGTCATACCCATGACATTGGTTGGATTTACCGCTTTATCGCTTGATATTTGAATAAATATTTCAGCGCCAAATTTAACGGAACAATCTGCTACATTTTTACTACCAATAACATTATTTTTGATGGCGATCATAATTTGCGATTCCAATATCGGCACATGCTTGTAGGCAGCGGCGTGAAATACAATATGCGGCCGATAATATTGAAAAGATCTTTCCAGTAGGCCTCTATCTGAAATATCGACTAATTGGATCTGTATTTTAACTCCTGGAAAACACGCCTTTAATTCACGGTCGATATGATACAAATTGGCTTCACATTGATCAATAATCAATAATTCCTCGGGATGAATCTGCGCAATTTGACGGCATAATTCAGAACCAATGGACCCTCCGCCACCCGTCACTAATATGCGTTTTCCTGTAATAAATTGCTGAAACTCTTTAATATCCACCTCATAAATTTCTCGACTAAGAAGATCCTCTAATCTTACTTCACGTATTGAAGCCAACATTGAACCTTTTTCAACGGTTTCCAGGAAATTAGGGATAATACGGTATTGAATCTCGGCAGCTTCACACTGTTTTACAATCGCGCTCATCTCTTCAGCAGAAGCTTTTTTTAACGCAATAAAAATAATGTCGATATGGAATTTGTTAGCGACTTTCGGAATATCTTCGATCGTACCCACCACACTGACACGATGCATTGCTTTATTCATTTTTGCAGGATCACCATCCACGATCGCCAGAGGTTGATAAGGGCAATGTGGATCCCGCATCATTTCTCTAATAAGTCGCTCTCCCTCAAGATTAAATCCGATAATTAATACTTTTTTGCGATCTTCTAAACGACGAAAATTATGACGCTCTTTATACCAACGCACCAAAAAACGCCCAAATGACATAAAGCATAAGAGAAAAACGGGGTACAACACAAAAACTGAACGGGATATAGTCGTAAGATTAATCGTAAAATGCACAATAAGTGTTAGTGCGCCAGCCCCACAAGCAACGGCCTTTAACATTTGCATCAAATCAAGAAGCGATGCAAATCGCCAAACGCTGCGATACAAGCGAAAGCAATAAAATGACGTGATTTGAACCAACAGCACAACGGGAAGCAATGAAGCTGCATTTGATAATTCGTTTGCAGACATCATCACAAGATTTTGATTGACTTGGTAGACTGTTATCCACGCCAAAATCACCATCACAGCATCATAAGTGATAGCAACCAGCCGCCTATCAATTTTTTGTCGTATTGTTTTTAGCATTCCAGTCCGTAGGAATTATTTGACTACCCGTCAGTGTAATAATACTTATGCGCGATAAACCAAGCCAAGCTCAGTATACCCGCAGCCCCTACTACACAAAAAAGTTCAATCGCTATACTTTTTGATTCAATGAACAATAGGGACACCGGCAATAATATCAAGATATTAACGAAAAAAGTGAACTGTGTTACACGCTTATGACTCAGCCCTTTCTGAACCATGCGTTGATAAATATGTTTGCGATGCGCCATATACCATTTCTCTTTGTTTCGTATCCGGTAAAGTAAGGTAAACGTCGCGTCTGTTAAAAACACACCCAATAAAATCCACCAAAACAGCACGGGCAAAACGCCAAAACTTGCCGACTTCCACATTAATATAGCTAATACATACCCCAAAAAACCGCTGCCAATATCCCCCATAAATAATTTTGCAGGTTCCCAATTATAAACCAAAAACCCAAGTACGCTGCTTGCTAGCGCAAAACACAGGAGCCCCACCCCATTAATGTCACGGGCCATTAAAATTAGACCAGCGACCATTCCAACAAAAATAGTTTCACTGGCTGCCAACCCATCAATGCCATCCATAAAATTGTAAAGATTGACAAACCATACCGTAATCAACACCATGATAATGAAAGTGGGATGCGCAACAAAACCCAACCACGCGCAACCCCAAACAGCGGAGAAAAAGTGCACAACTATCCTATATCTGTTGCTGACAGGATGAATATCATCTACGTAACCAATGATCGCTATGGGTAACCCACCCAGTAACGACAAAAACAAGGCCGTATCAATATTGCCTAAACGCCACAAATAGAGTGCTGTGATCATAAAAATGCCGAAAAATACAAGACCTCCCCCACGAGGCGTCGGCTGTTTATGAGAGCTACGATCATTGGGTATATCAAGAATGGCTTTTTTTAGTGCATATTTCCAATATTGATGGGTTAGAAATAATGATATTGAAAAAATTGTAATGATGAATAATAGTGTGCTAGCAATCATGTTGCTCTTCCCGATAATGCGCAATGATTTCAGGCAATACATCTGAAAAGCGATGGTTGGGAATAAAACCTAATTCGTTTTGGCTATACAAGGAACGATATTCGCTGTTTCCGAATAATTTGTGTATTTTGTCGCTGTTAATAGGAAGAGATTTTTTAAATAGCTTTTCGAGCATATCGCCCAGTTTCCCTGCCAACCTCCACAGCGTAAACGGTATTCCAACGCGTGGAGGTTTTTTCCCCAAAGCATTTCTCATGAATGCATAGATATCATAGGTACTATATTGCACTCCGTCTGTCAAAATAAAAAGCTGAAAAGGTTTTAAATCACGGGTCGCCGCCAGCCAACTCGCCTCACAGACGTCATAAAGCGAAATCATCGATTTCTTGTTATTGCAGTTGGGGATGGGTGGCATTCGATTGCGATCAATCGCCTTTAACATAGCGTTGAGATTGCCTTTCCAACCAGGGCCATAAACCAGCGATAATCGAAAAACAACGACAGCCATATCTGAATGTGCCGCGATACTTTCTATAGCCTTTTCAGCCCCGCGTTTTGCTTTTCCGTAAGCATCTTCTGGCTCTGCCACCCATGATTCATCGGTGCAAGCGTCCGACTGTTTGGTTGCCTTGATGCTACTGAAAAAAATAAAGCGCTTAACACCCGCTTTTACTGCGAGTTCTGCAAGACGTATGCTGGCTTCTTCATTAACGGTCTTATGCATTTCTTGGAATTTTTTATCACCATTTTTCAAATCATGCGCAAAACCCGCTACATGAAAGATGATATCGATATCATGACAAAGCGCCTGGATTTGATCACTGTCTGTTAAATCACCCTCAATCCATTCATAATGCGGATTTCGAGTCACCTGCGTATTTCGAATATCACGAGTCAGCGCACGAACCTGAAAACCCCGTTGAAATAGAAATTTAGCAAGCGCAGAGCCAATAAAACCTGTTGCGCCGGTGATGAGTATGCGATAGCTTGAAACGTCCTTATTCATGGTGCCAGTGTAGAAAATTGCACACGAACTGACAAGAACTTATGAGTTTTAAAAAAAACATTTTAGCGAATTACATTGGTCTTTTTTATTCTCAGATTATAACTATTGTTGTTCTCCCATCGTATCTCCAATACCTCGGCTCTACTGGTTTTGGTTTAGTTGCAGTATATATGGCTCTGCAACCCTTGTTAAATCTATTAAATATTGGTCTTGTACCTGCATTATCCCGTGAAATCGCCTGTCATCGAGAAATAAATGAAAAATTCATTAGAATTCAAAAATTATTGCGCAGCTTAGAAATTATTTTTCTATTATTAAACTTTCTTGTGATATTAATAATATTCTGCTTTAGTCCTTGGATAGCGCATCATTGGCTACAGCTTGACAATACACCACACCACGAAGTCATCCGATGCATTGAAATCATGGGAATTATTATAGCTTTTCGCCTTTTTTCAGATCTTTATCGAGAAAGCATCTTGGCAATGGAGAAACAAGTTTGGCTAAACGGCGTAAGTATCATAATAACTACAATACGATACATTGGGGCCTATGTGCTGCTACGCTGGATTTCAAGAGACCCCATTCATTTCTTTGAATACCAGTTGCTGGCATCAGTCACTGAAGCGATTTTATTGGGTATTAAGTTTTACAGTGAACTATCAATTCCTGCAAAATTTTTAATGAGGTTTAAAATTTCGTGGGGATTGCTTCGCGAAGTTGCGCCCTATGCGGGTGGGCTTTTTTATAGCTCTATCCTTTGGTTTTTTGCAACACAATCAGATAAATTCGTACTTTCCCATATTTTGTCTTTATCTACTTATGGTTATTTTGGGCTAGTAATGCTTATTTCAAGTGGGATTATGCAATGTATCGTCCCCATAAATCTCGCTTTTTTGCCGCGGCTGACCAATCTTTTCTCGCAGGGTAAAAAAGAAAGTGTGTCAGCACTTTATCGGCAAATAACACAAATTGTAGCTGTCATAATTTTCCCTGTTATAGCAATTGTCGCTATTTTTGGGGAACAGATTGTATACGTTTTAACAGGGAATAGAACGGCCAGCAACTGGGCTGGCCCAATTCTTTTTTGGTATGCCCTGGGAAACGGGTTTTTTGCAATGAACGCTTTTACATTCTATTTGCAATCTGCAATTGGCAAGGTAAAACTACAAGTTATTATAGACACTGTTTTTTCCATTTTTTCTGTTCCTTTGATCGTTTTTTTTGCATACCACTCTGGAGCTAAAGGTGTTGCAATTGCAGGGTGTGTGATGCGGGGCATCCTGTTTTTTATTCAGTCAGCCCTTGTTCACAATACCTATATGCCGGGCTTACATTGCAAATGGTTGATGAAGGATATCTTCCCTATATTATCAGTTACATCGTTAGCAGTATGGTGCCTTAGTATGATCCTTGCTGATTTCAAATCGATGAATCGAGCTGAGAACCTTATCATTCTGGTTGCATTCACCTGTTTTTTGTTTATTGTAAGTTTTGTGACATCAAGCACCTGCCGGTATTATTTCTTAAATTTCATTTGTAGGAAAAGGACTTCATAATGAGCCCATGTTAATCATTCGAAACGGTATTAAAACTAGTCATTTTAATTATATCCACTACCTCTTTTGCTGTTTTGACTGCAGTTATAAGCTTGCCACTTAGAATCGAGTAACAGCCAAAACCATGGGAAGTTAACTCAGTTGATCTGGCATCGGTCTTCTTTGTCCATTTTTCTATAGGAAGAATGGCGAACATTGAGTCCACATAAGTTGCATCTTTCAGAAACGGGAACCATTTCTCGCACCTCTTCTGTATTGCTCCCCACCGCGTTTTAGTGGTTTTCATTTTCTTTTCTAAAACCTTTAGTGCATTTCTACTAGTTCCTATTTTATGGATAGATAGTAGCGCATCGCCAAAAGTATAGAGCCCCGAATTACCCATAGGTATAAATGTCGCAAATGGCCCATCTATGATCATAACGCCCATTTTTTTCTTAAGCGGGAGTTTGATCACAATAATTTCCTTCAAGCGCAATTCTAAATCTTTTCCCGGAAAACCGAGGTGCCGGCAAAAAGAATTATGGTTAGCATAAGTTGCATTTACTACGTAGTCGAAAGCTTCTTCGTTTTTCCCTACAGTGAAGACTTTTTTACCAACCTCGTTGAGACAAACACCAGTTACCTCCGCCCCCAATCTAAGTTTTATTTTTTCGCTTTTTATTCTCCTCTTGATATCCTTTTTTAAATAATCAAAATCAATCACCCCTTCTGAAGTTTTAATGACCACATCAACTTCTTTCAAATTCAATATTTCCCCTGGCAATACAGTTTTCTTATAAGGTAATCCAGCTTGCTTGCATACTCTCAAGAAGTTCCTGGCACTTAAGCGAGAGTCCTTTTTCGAAACCCCATAATAAGCGGGAAAATCCTGAATAATTGATTTTTTGTAAAATGACTCGAAGTTTTCCGTAGCTTGCTGTATTTCTCTTATTGTTTTTAAACTTCTTGGATAATGATAGCCCATATGGTGTCTATACTGGTTTGAATGGGTGGCCTCCTGAAAAAGGTTATTATGACGCTCGAAAAGTGTTACATTGCCGATTTTAGACAACATAAGCGCTGCTGTGGTGCCGAAGAGTCCGCCACCTATAACTGCTATACGGTGTTTGGGTTTTTTTAAAATATCCTCGACTCTGTTGGCGATGGAAATAATTCTTGCTCCCGTGTTTGCATCAGGATAGCCGCCAATTTTTTTTCCGCTAATCAAATCGACAAAAACAAGGATTTCATCCCTTAAAGGTTCTTTTGTCATCTTGCACTGAAGGTCAAGGGTGATTGCCTTCCCATCAAAAAAAAACTTGAGCAGCCGTTCTTTTTTGTCACCCCGCCAACCAAGTGTAAGTTCTGAGTCTATATTGCCGGGATAACGCAATGAAACCCTACATAACCGTGTATCTCCATCAGCCCAAATCGTTTTTGGCCTCCTACCAATTAAAAAGTCTATCACATCAAACCAATGCAACATCTCTAATGGAGCGCTCTTCCCACAAAAGCTTTCTTTTGGGCTAGTAAAAATCCCGTCTATTTTCCTCAGTTTGCTACCCTTAATAATTTTCAAAATCTCATTAACTTTTGAATGGTAACGGTAAACATGCCCAACCATCAGCATGCGCCCATGACGCTTTGCAAGTCTTGAGAGCTTTTGCGCTTGCTGCACTTTCTCAGCCAATGGCTTCTCTACGAATACATTGGTGTAAGGCAGGCACTTTCTAACTAAATCATAGTGAGTTTCATATGGAGTAACTATATCTACGGCATCTATATTCTTTAGTTTTTCTGGAGTAAGAAAATTCTTTGCGTTTTTTCTTGTTACAACTCCCATAAAATCAATAATTTTCTTATCGTCTAGGTTTTGTAAAATACGCAAGTGGTTTTTTCCGAAGCGCCCAGCGCCTAAAAGCAATATGCTAGGGCGTTTTCTATGCATTTTCTTTGATCCGAATAACATGTGGAGGTTCTTATAGTCACATAACACATAGCATAAATACCACAATCACACCCGCAATCAATTATTTTATACATATAAGTGGCTAATGAAAGGTATCTTTCTGTGTTATTAGACACATCATAACAGTATGGTGTCTGGCAAAAATCCATGTCCATTTCGAAGTAATAAATCAAGTTTAAAACCTTATCATTCTGATTGCATTTACTTGTCTTTTGTTTATTATTAGTTTTTCTGCATCAGGCATTTTCGAAGTCATGCTATAAATTTTACTCGAAGAAAAGGCTCTCTCAACATGCCAACAAGGATAGAAGCTGAAATTATGAGGCCTTGGCGACTTAATGAAAAACCAGTCGTTAGTATCATTTGCATTACCTATAATCACCAGTCATATATTAAAGATGCCTTAGAAAGTTTCTTGGCGCAAGAAACAGATTTTCCTTTTGAAATTATTGTACACGATGACGCATCGACTGATAGCACTTCCACCCTTGTTAAGCAGTATGCGGAGAAATATCCACATATCGTGAAGCCTATTTTTCAAAAAGAGAATCGGTCTTCTCAGCTAAAAAAAAATGTGCTTTTACCGATAATATTAACAGCAATTTCTTATGCGCAAGGACAATATATTGCATACTGTGATGGCGATGATTATTGGATCGACAAAGATAAGTTAAAAATTCAAATTTCTGAAATGCAAAAATTTCCAAACTGTGAAATGAGTTTTCATCCTGTTATGCGAAAATCTACTAACGGAAGAAAAAGAAAAAAAATTATCGCAAAACATAGCGCAAACAATAAAATATTTGAAACCAAACAGCTTATTCTTGGCTCTGCCAGATTTTGCCCCACTGTATCGTTTATATTCAAAAAATGCGTCTTTGAATCAATTCCAAACTGGCTATTTGACGCTCCCTGCACAGACTACTTCATGCAGGTACTTACTTCATTAAAAGGAGGAGCGCTCTATATCAACCGCGCAATGGCGGTTTACAGAGAACGCTCCATCGGATCATGGAGCGAAAAAGTAACTATAGATGAAAATTTAGTCTACGATTATTATATCGGCATGTTGCAAGCGCTTGATGATATTAACGCGCAAACAGAAAATAAATTTAAAAAGGAATTCAATATTATTAAGAAAAAATTGTGTTTTTTTATGTCTGCCAACCCGGCGCTATCATCATCTACGAGAAAAAAAATCTTTAAAAATCACCGAAATATATTTAGCATAAAAAGAAAAATAATCTGGTATTTGATCTTTCGAAATAAAAAATTACTGAAGCTGACCTCTAACGCTTATGACTATATGTTTCGTTAAATAGGGGTTCTAAAAATGGATTTCTCTCAAAAGAAAAAATTATTTTCTGAAATTCCTTACGCGATCTTAGCAGTAATTGTGATTTTTTTTCTCTATTCCCATGCGCCAAATACTGATTATGATACACCTTCTTATGTGAATTTTTATTTATCAAGACCGCCTATTTACCCTCTATTTATTTGGTCATTTAAATGGGCTGGGCAATATCAATTTTTGCTCGTGGTATGGGCACAAAGCATTATTACCTTTCTTTCATTGCTTTATGCGAGATTCTGGCTAAAAAAATATTTGCGAATTGCAGATTTCTTGATTTTCATTGTCCTCTTGTTCGTATTAATAACAATTTGCCTTCATTCTCAGATGTGGTATGTTGAGTCAGAGGGATTGTCTTTCCCGCTGTTTATCTTTACATTTTTTTTATTGATTCGCTGCTTCCAAAAACTAGCACTAAAAAATATTTTTTACTTATCGTTATGCGTCGCCGCTTTGATGCTAATTCGCGTTCAATTCTATTATTTTTATGGAATTTTTATTTTATTGATTACCTGGCATGCTAGAAGGAAGGTTTCTTTGGATAAATGAAATAGGGCAAATTGCAGAAAGGGTGGGCGCCGATATTGAGCAAGTACGCAGCGGTATTGGCGCGGATCCTAGAATTGGCTATGACGCGCTTTATCCAGGCTGTGGCATGGCGGATCCTGTTTTCCAAAAGACATACAAGCGCTACAACACATCGCAAGAAAAGCACACTACACTCCTCATCTTTTAGAAGCGGTACAAAACGTCAACGATGAACAAAAACAATTTTTGTTCAAAAAAATGACTCTTCTCCGCTCTCATGAGGTACCCCAACCGATTTTGTCGTAAAAAATGGACTCATCCTCTGACACAGATAGCTGCCTTATCTTGAGAGCAAAGTAGTCCGTATCACGTATCCCTCGAGCCCTTTTTCGTATCAATCCAATGCCAACATTGTGTGCCTCAATGCATAGAATTTGTAAAATGGATAATAACGCTAAAGAAAAATAAACACGATACCAAAAAAATGATACGATTTATATTATTGGTTTTGTACTTTTCTTGAGTTTTTTATCAGGAATATTTTATTTATTAAAAATACTACTTAATATTCCCTCTGTTTAAGCATATAAATAACATGGAGAAATTATGGTAAAAGAATTGTTATTGTTCAGTAGGATAAAACTAGCATATATTTTTCTAGCAATATTTATAATTTTTTTTCTACTAATGCATTCTCCCAATTCGGTTGATTATGACGCTTTGAGCTATATTAACTTTTATGGGGCTCGCCCACCTCTCTACCCAATGTTTATTTGGATATTTCATTGGGCAGGTAATTATCAATTTAAATTTGTTGTATGGACACACGCCATAATCACATTTTCTTCTCTCTTATATGCTAGAAGATGGTTAAAAACGCGTCTGAAAATAAATGATTTTTTGATTTTTATAGTGTTTTGTATTGTCACGGTTACGATATTATTTCATTTTCAGCTTATGCTGATAGGAGCGGAAGGCCTAACGTTTCCTTTTTTTATTTGGATATTTTTTTTACTGATAGAATGTTTTAACAAATTTGATCTTAAAAAAATTCTATATTTGTCTATATGGGTTAGTGTAATAATATTGACAAGATTACAGTTTTATTATTTTTATGGAATTTATATTGTTTTAATTTTATGGTACTTCCTTAAAGGAGTGCCTATAAAAAAAGTTGGTTCAGCGGTTATTATTTTTCTTGCATTGGCACTTCTGACTGGAATTATTGGCAGAAGTTATCAATATATTAAATTCGGAGTTTACTCAACGGAGCCAGCAACTGGAAAATTGTTAATTGTTCAAGCGCTTTATCTGACAAAGAGCGACTCACCCCTTCCTGATTTTAGAACAAAAAATGAAAGACAATATGCTGAAAACATGCTATCGATGATATATGAAAATAAATTAAATAAAGAAGCGTCATTGCTTTTATCGACGAAGCCCTCATATTATGAGCTCGCGTACGAGGAATATAATAAAAATTATATAGCCATAAACGATATTGTTAGTAAGGTGCTATCAAATCTAACACCCTATCAATTCAATGAAATTACACAAGATATTTCAAAAACACTTTTTTTTAATAACCCAAAAGAAAATTTTCTTTTTATTTTGTGGAAGTTTATTGTATTTATCGGAGGTATTCCTCTGTTTTTGTTTTTTTTAATAATTGTATCAGCATGCATTCCGGCAATGTTTTTTTGCAAAAAAAATAAATTTTGTTATGTTCATTTCTTTGTGCTTGTTTCTATTTTAGTGATTTTTTTAAATGCAGCGACCGTTTCTCTGTTCGAGGCTTATACTTCCCCATATTTTTGTTATTCTCAGTTTTTGTTATATTGTTTGGCCGCGCTTTTTTCTGATAGACTCTTTTTTAATAAGGAAACTTAAACCTTATGATTATATTTTTTAGGCGCTCATAAGCAGGTGCCGCGCTTTATTCGCTTATTGAAACCTGTAAAGCGCATGGCATTAATCCGTATCAATATTTTTGCACAATGCTTCATAAGATATGTCTTTGCAAAACGGATGAGGACTATCGGAAATTATTGCTGCAGAATATCGTGCCGGGTTAGCCTGGCGTGGATGCGCGATCGCTTACGTAAAACCTGATATTTCACCGCATTTATGCTGCCAGATTCTTTGCGCTAAATTCGAGGTAACACCCGTATATAACGTACCATTGCGCTTACTTGCAAGAATATAAACGCAAAATGCTTTTTCCATAAAAAACTTCCCTGGACCCCGCGGGCTGACGCCGCGGAATGACGAACTACATACAAAAAAGGTATTCTCTCTCAGATAAATAAAGTTGGTATATAGTAAGATTTGAGGTTACTTACCCACACTAATCAACATAGAGTCATTTTCTTTATAGGTCATAACAAAGTTATCTTCCCTTGAGTAATAATATCGTTAGCGTTATTAAAACATTCCTCTGTGTCAAGACCTAAGCAGTAGCCGTTGATAATGTAGCCATTTAAAGGAGCATTTTCTAGCAACATTTTTGGAAAAATATCTCTACCAAAATCACAAAATTTTTGCGGGGTTATATGCGACAAAATTTCTGGGGTAAACAAGTAGGCACCTGCATTAATATGATGCAATCCTGCATTTGGGCTTTTTTCAAAAAAACCAGTAATTCGTAACTGATTGTCTAATGATACTCTTCCGCCCGCAATCCCTGTATGTATATTTTTTCTATCATCAAAAAGTGCGATGGTAGCTAAATTTTTCTTTTTATAATGAAAAGAAACAAATTCATCTAAGTCAAAGTTAAATAAATTATCGCTATAAACAACCAAAAGCAGATCATCCCGCGACAATATTGGAGCAATGTTAATCAGCGCACCGGCAGTACCTAATATTTTTTTCTCATAAATAAAGTTTATAGTTAAGTTTGGTAACTGCCTTGAAAAATTTTTAATTTTTTTCTCCATCAGCGCAGCCTGATAGTGTAGGTTAATCCACACTGATTGAACATGTGCAAAACTGTTCAACCATCGTAGATTTCGTAAAATAATTGGATCGCCGGCAATAGATAACAATGGCTTCGGAAGACCCTTGGCGTATCTCGAAATGCGTAAGCCCTTTCCGGCCGCAAGCAATAATGTTTGTAATGAAGGCATTATACTTTCACACCTCGCAGATATACAAAAACACCTCAGATTAGAAACTCTAAAAGCTTATTTCTGGTAAAAACACAGGTACCATTTTGCAAAATACGCAAATACGCCTGATAGCCATTGAAGTGAGTAAATCTCTACACCTGGATTAATAACAACCTCTCCACCCAATTTTTGCTTAAATCGATCAACGCCTGAATTTCCTTTCTGGCTAATTCCTTCAAGGTCGTATTTGATGCAATTTTTTTCACATCCCCATTCTATAATCGCCCATTGTAGGGCCTCGCCAATGGTTAGATGTTTGTAGGCACGGTCTGTGACTCCCCACATATAATGCATATTTTTTCCACATCTGATAATAACCGCTCCGCCACAAAAATTTTTTTCACATTCCGCAACAAATAAAAAAAATTCAAGGTTGGGACTATCTTGTTTTGATAAAAAAGTTAACAAACTCATCGATGCATTAAAATTAAAACTCTTATTTGCGCTCAGTGCCATCCCTGCCCGATAAAACTTCTCTATGTCTTCTAGATTCTTTGATTGCCTAATAGTAACACCTAGTTTTTTTGCTCTGCGCACATCATATCGAACCTGTTTTTTAAAATTTTCCCAGATTTTCTCTACACCAAATTGTAAATCTATCCAAATGGTGTGGTGATTTAATTTTGATTTTTTTTCATGGGTAAGGCGCTTCCAAGCTGCGTTGCAACAAAAAAAATAGCCTTCTTTTTTTAACTGTTTCAAAAAATCTTTGTGGATGAGGTGAAAACCACCTTCCTCGGTATACACGGGGCCGCGCGGTATCCAAGCAATTTTTATTTTTTTAAGAAAAATACGTGTTTCAACACGCGCCATGTAAATAGGTTCGCCATTTCTCAAAGCAACATAACGAGCATCTTCAATGCCATCTGCCTGTTTACGCGCCTCTCCCCAGACTGCTGACTGAAGAAAATGCCCCTTCATTGATGTTAATAACTCATCCCATTCCGCTGGATCAATATTTTTTCGCCATTCAAGCATCTGCATAATCCTTTAAATTTACACATTGCGCAGATGTTGCATTCAAGTCGGACTTAAGCCAAACATATTGATTCACAATTTTCGTATAACTCTGAATAATTCGCACTACTTTTTCAGAGACATTCGTACTTTGGTAATCTCTGGGTAATAGATACACACGCGATTCTTCAAACCATCTTCTTACTAAAAAAATACTTTGCAGCAATTCATTTTTTTCAATTCCTGCAATAATCATTGAACCATTGTCAATCGCTTCTGGTCGTTCTGTTGAGGTGCGGAGCAACACACCTGGGAAGTTAAGCATAGCAGTCTCTTCACTTAGCGTTCCACTATCTGAAATAACGACATAAGCGTGCTTTTGTAATGCGTTATAATCAATAAAGCCAAGGGGTTTGAGCGCTTCAATATTGTCATGCAGGATTATGTGTTGTGCGTCCATTCTTTTTCTGGTTCTAGGATGCATAGAAAAAATAATTTTTTTATCGATTTTTTCTGCAATATGGTTAATAGCATCAATTAATGCTAAAAATTGTTTATCATTATCAATATTTTCTTCACGGTGCGCGCTTAAAACAAGGTAATTTGATGGCGATAAACCCAGTCTTTTTAATACATCAGAACGATTTATTTTATCTTTTTGCTTCTCGATCACTTCTCTCATTGGCGAACCGGTGACAAATATATGTTCTTTTCTGAATCCCTCACTTAGCAAATAATGGCGACTATTTTCTGTGTAGGACATATTGATATCACTGATATGGTCTACAATCTTCCTATTAATTTCTTCGGGCACATTTTGATCAAAACAGCGATTACCTGCTTCCATGTGAAATATGGGCACTTTGAGCCGCTTTGCTGCATATGCTGCTAAACAACTATTGGTATCTCCTAAAATTAATAGTGCATCAGGTTGGTTTTTGCTGATCACTTGAAATGATTTTGTAATAATATTTCCAATGGTTTCACCTAGATTTTGTCCGGCAGCGTCCATAAAAATATCAGGTGCCCTTAGATCAAGATCATCGAAAAATACTTGATTTAATTCATAATCATAATTTTGCCCTGTATGAACAAGTGTGTGATCAAAGCATTGATCCGCTTTTTTGATTACTTCTGATAGACGAATAATTTCTGGTCGCGTGCCAACAATGGTCATTAATTTTAATTTTTTATGTTGCACGATCAAACCTCCATAGCATAAGTATCGGGTTTCATGCAGTCAAAAGCCTCATTCGCCCACAGCAGCATAATTAATTCATCATTGCCGATATTTGTGAAATTATGAACATAGCCTGTGGGTACTTCCACGACTTGCTTGCTAAATTCATTCGTTGTGATTTCAAATTCTTCTTGCGTTACCATATGACGAAATCGAAATAATGCTGTTCCTTTAACCACTAAAAATTTCTCATTCTTAGTATGATGAAAATGATTTCCACGTGTTACACCTGGCGCGGTGGTCGAAATAGAAACTTGCCCACTGTCTTGTGTTTTCAATACTTCATAAAAAGAACCACGTTCATCGGCATGATTTTTTAGTGTATAGGCAATCTGATCCGGCTTTAAATAGCTCTGATACATCGCATATAAAGCTCGGACAAAACCATCTGATGCTTTTGGAACAATAAGATTTTCAGATACAGCACGAAAGGTTTTTAGTAATGAAATGATATCAGATAATTTTTTTTGATACACGATAGGAACTTCTAGATACTGTGCGACGCCTGATTTTGATTTTTGTTTTAAATGCTGCACAAAACTTTGAACCACATCATCAATGTATACTAACGTCAAAGATTTATGTGCGTCGTCAATTTGATAATCTAGGCCGTGAATAATGTTATGACAAAGTGTTGCCACAAATGAATTGTAATTAGGTTTAATCCATTTTCCGAATACGTTGGGTAATCGATAAATATAAACTGGACAATGTGCATCAACGGCATATTTTTCAAGAATTTTCTCTGCTTCTCGTTTTGATCGGCCATAATCGTTATCAAAAGCCACTTGCGTGGTAGATGAAAATACAATCGGTACGGGATTATGCTGCAGACATAATTCACACAATCTTTTGGTTAATTGTGCATTTCCAGCATAAAAATCTTCTATTTTTTCAGGCCTATTTTCTCCGGCAAGATGAAAAATAAAATCACTTTTTTTGATAAGCGCTGGGAGATCCTCAGGATTGGTATCGCGCGTATATGTCAACAGATTGATATTAAGGTTAGTGAGATGCTGCAAATATACGACAAGGTTTTTTCCCATAAAACCATTTGCACCAGTGATCAATACATTCAAAGTAACATTACTCTGATCATTTTTTAGCGCTTGACGCACTGCTGGCACACTGTTTTTAAGCAGCTCGGTTAATTCTTGCTGATTTAATTGGTAGGTATTTTCAGAATTATACTCGAATGGCTCAAGCCTCGCTGCCTCGCCTTGATCATAATATTCATCATAATTAAGATCGCGAGCATCAGTTGGAATGCGATAATATTGACCCATATCCACTGCTTTTATCATCTCTTCAACTGTCAATAATGCTTCGTAGCGCTTTTCTCCATGGCGCGTTCCTATCACTTTAACTTCATGATCTGCTTTATCGAATATTGTTTTTAAGGTTTTGACCAATAAGCTAATTGTTGCGGCAGGTGCTTTTTGCACAAAAATATCACCGCTTTTTCCATTTTCAAAGGCAAATAGCACTAAATCTACTGCTTGCTCCAAGCTCATCATAAAACGCGTCATAGCAGGATCAGTGACCGAAATAGGTTTGTTTTGTTGGAGTTGCTCGATAAATAGGGGAATAACGGACCCGCGCGAAGCAATCACATTGCCATAGCGAGTGATGCACACTACTGTACCTGTATTATCCAATTCTCGAGATTTAGCAACAACCAGCTTTTCCATCATTGCTTTTGATAAGCCCATCGCATTAATGGGGTATACTGCTTTATCTGTGCTTAAACAAATCACTTTTTTGATTTTTTGTTTAATGGCGGCCGTAATAACATTATCTGTACCCAATATATTCGTGTTCACTGCCTGCATTGGATAAAATTCACAGGAGGGGACCTGTTTTAGCGCAGCAGCATGAAAAACATAATCAACGTTGATCATAGCAGATTCAACTGATTTATAATCTCGGACATCCCCTACGTAAAATTTTATTTTGGATGAACGATAGTGCTTGCGCATATCGTCTTGTTTTTTTTCGTCTCGCGAAAAAATTCGGATTTCTCTGATATCTGTGTCTAAAAAACGCTCCAGCACGGCATTTCCAAAGGAACCTGTGCCGCCTGTGATCAGAAGTGTTGTGCCCTTAAAAGCGGTCATAATTTAAATATACTCACTATATTCAGCTACATCGCACAGTTTTTTTGGAAACCCCGCGCCTAGTTCTAAAGCTATATTGATAGAATCTATATTTTCTACTACTTGATCTTGTAAACACCTTGCTATTTGATGCCGTATCACCGCAGCCAATCTATTAAAAATAACTTGATCAGCAGCGCTGTTATCACAATCATTAGAAATTTTGACTTTGGAGTAATTATAAAAACCTATCTCATTTTTTTTGCCACACTTATTATCAGTCACCATGGAAACCAGTAAATTCGGTATAGCAATATTATCCAGCTCAGTCAGATTTTTTGCGATGTGTAAACACACGTCCAACCCTACCAAATCCGCCACCTGCAGTGGGCCCATTGGCATGCCGCCCTTTAGCATTGTGTTATCTATTAACTCAGCAGAAATACCTGACTCCCTAATCTTTATTGCTGCAAGTATATAAGGTATTAAGATCCGATTTACCACAAAGCCGGAACTACTTTTTACATAAATAGGATGTTTTTTTAATCTGTCGATGAACTTAATCGCCATCTGTTTGGCCCAAGCAGCACTATCGCTAGTAACACTAACCTCAACTAGTTGTAATTTATACACAGGATTAAAAAAATGGATGCCTAAAAATCTTGTTTTATCGGATAAAGGCTGGTTAAGGGCTTCTAGCGTCAAACTAGATGTGTTGCTAACAAGTATCGCGGTTTTTCGAAGCAATGGTTCTATCTGCCGATAAAGCTGGTGTTTTATTAATACATCTTCCTTAACACACTCAATAACAATATCCGCTTGAGATATTTTTGAGAAATCTAAATCAAACTGCAGCTTTTCCGCAAGAGAATTTATTTCACTTTCATTTAATTTGCTATGCTTAAAATATTTTTCTGCGTAGGTGTTAAATTTACCTAGACTTTCTTGGGATCGTGTTTTAACGATGACATTATACCCACACTGCAATGACCACAATGCGATGCCGCGCCCCATTGTTCCGGTGCCGATGATATATATGCACGCTGAATTCATAAAAATCCTTTTTATGTTTTTACAATTAACCAATATCACAATCCGATAACTGAAAACTTTCAAACAGAGAGGATATATTATTTCTGATGGTTTGATCAGCTTTTTCATTTAACATATAACAAATGGGCAATTGCCTGTGGTTAACAAAACCCCTTTTGGCTATTGCAAAAACCGGGCTAGAAGAAGTGCTTTTATGCGTCAACACATAAATGCCATCGTGCCCACGATAATGGTGATTGCTTATTTTACGCAATGCGCATTGAAATTGTTTAGATGTTAATTTATCTTCACCGACTTGAAAATACTCCACCACATATAACAACCACAAACTTCCCAGGGTTGATTTTCGCATAGCAATGAATAAGGTAGTAGCTAATATTTTTAGCGAAAAAAACCTATAATGAATTGGTGAACTACCAAATCTCCAATGCAAATAATCTTTTGTGCAATGATTGGTGCGATTTAAATGTAACGTTTTTTCTATATATTGAGAAAGACTTAACTCTTCCATGTTAACGGTATTCTTATGATTTATATCACCAATACTGGAACTAAGAAGTTTGCTTCGATGGAGCAATATATTCATTGGCGCGGGCATGAGATTAAAATAACTCTCTTTTCGCCATTCCAACTGATAATCTAATTTTTGATATCCAGGCGTAGATTGGGAGTTTGGAGTGCCATACACTAGGTCGGCACCCGCCTGTATAGCCAGCTCAGTGCAATGTTTAACAAGCCTACTAAATAAGCCTTTTCTACGATGATGAGGCAAAGTCCATGTGTCTCCTATTTCATATGCTAAAATACACCTATCACCCAGTCGCAGATATTTTCCAGAAATATAGCAGGTTGAGCACAACTCGGTGTTGTTGTATGCACACGCATAATAACCACCAATGGGATTATTAAATATCCACCATTGTATACGATCATAATCAGAACGTTGCTTCGCCTGTGGCGCATTATATCTATTTATGAAATCATCATAGGCGGCCACAGTATCAATAGAAAAATGACAAATTTCATAATCACCCATGCCTAACCCCCTTCAATTGCAAAAAGCTTATCAGTTGGATCTGATACTTTTTGAGTAAACTCTTAAAGTTGGGTTGCAAAAAGGGCGCTGTCTCAAATTTCCGCCATTCTTCTTTATTTCCAGGATGAATCCCCAATTCAGTAATCCCATCAGGAAGTCTGTCTAAAAAACACTCTAGCCAATTAGAGTCATTATGCTGTTCTAGCATGAAAAAATAATCCGAGGTAGGTAATTTTTTAAAATGCCGACTAAAAATACTATTCCATATACGTTTACTAAGCTTGGTGTTAGCAGGATAGATGTTTTGCGGAATACGAATATGTTTAATTGCGTAGCGCTTTATTGCCGGCCGCATACTTTTTACAACCCTAGGAAACTTATGCAAATGCCCATGGCTATCAACATGGCTAATATTGACGCCTGATTGAGCTAACACATCGATCTGCGCACATAATTCTCTAGAAATATCATGCTTTGCGCAGTTTAATAACAAAGCCTTAAAACGTTGTTTGTTACTATCTAAAAATGCGTTATTTGAATTCAGCAGGGAATATGGTAATGGTCGGCTCAGTGGTCGATGATTATCTACGATATTAAAATGCAAACCAAAACTTTGATTATCCTGCGCTTCCAAAGCATATTGTATTGCCATATTAGTGGCAGGCATGCCTGTCATAATAGAGGCGCTAGTGACAATATTTTTACGCATAAGCGCGATGGTAAGATTTACGCTATCTTCATCCCAACCAAAGTCATCTGCATTGATAATTAAATATTTAATATGCGCCCCTCTTCAAGACCATCAGGTATCTTTCTGCTCCTTGGTAATTATCGAAGTAAGCTTATCAATGACTGAACTGAATTGAAAATGTTTTTCGTAATAAATGCGCCCATTTTTTCCCAATTGAGCTTTGTTTTCTATGCTTCTGTCTCTTAGGGCAATCACTGCGTTGGCTAACGCATTAGGATTTTCGCTTTCAACGGCGACACCACAGTTCGCCTCGTTAATAACCCGAGAAGCCTCACCATCAATGGCACAAATAATGGGCTTAGCGCAGGCCATATAGCTCTGAATTTTCGCTGGGAGCGTTAATGAAAATATTGGGCTCTTGTTTAGAGTTGCCAAACAAACATCCGCATGCGCGATAATTTGCGGCATTGAGGTAGCAGGAAAACCACCTAAGAAAATAACCCGTGTTTCGAGTGTATATTTTTTTACCAGTGACTTTGCTTTCTCAAGCTCACTTCCTACACCTACGATCACCCATTTGATATCGTCGCGGTCTTTTAAAATTTTGGCCGCTTCAATAATTGTTGGTAGGGCTTGCGCGGATCCCACATTACCCGTGAACATCACCTTAAAGCCGTCAGGCATGTCAGGCATTAATTGCCTTTCTAGTGTCGAAACAGGTTGGTAGAAGTCTTCACAGGTATTAGGTAAATAAATGGGGTTTTTTTTGGGGCCAAAACGCATAATCGATGAAATAAAAGCCTCGGAAGATACCCAAATTTGATCTGTATTCTGATAAATCAAGCGAACAAATCGATGAATCACCTTTTCAACCAACGGGGCTTTTAAACGGCCAGTTGCGCTGAGGGTATCGGGCCATAAATCTTGCACCCACAAATGCAACGGTACCTTATATAATTTTTTTAACACTACTCCAGCCAGTGCTTTAAAGATTGGTCCGGGTTGATGAACGAAACATGCATCAAATTTTTTATTTTTTAAAAATAGGGAGAAAATACTGGAATTGATCATAAAAGAAAGGTAATTAAGCATCAACTGGATATTCTTCCCTTTTCCTCGCGGAATAATGGGTACTCTATAAATAGTGATACCATCCCAGAGCTCTTTTTTCAGTTGATACGGCTTATATCCAGTATATGTTTTTCCTTTTGGATAATTGGGATGACCTGTTAAGACAGTAACCGTATGGCCTCTCTTTAGTAACTCCTGCGCAATAGCGTTGATGCGAAATTGTTCTGGATAAAAGTATTGCGTGAGAATAAGTAAATTCATTCGGAGTCCAAAACAGGCTGATCGTTGGCATGCGTTCTATCAACAGAATTTTTCCGCTTCATCTGCATTTCAATGTATTTCACATCAACAAGGAAATAATACCACCCGCTCTGCAAAAAATGGTAAATAAAGCCCACCCTTCCATCTAAGAATCCTAACCGTATAAAATAACGATAGAAAAAATACATCATGGACTTTAACAGCAAGGGGAGATGGTTCCAAACATTTTCACGCAGCCATTTCTTTCTTTCTGTTTGCACAAGAAAATTAAGTTTCTTAGTTTTTCTACCCTGATGCTTTGCTCGCCAAAGTGATAAAGCCTCCCTTGTGGCATAGGTGTTATGTTTATCTATCCAGGAAGCAATGTCTTTAAGTCGATGGTCAACAAGATCCCCTTTTAATTTGGCGGTAGGCCCAGTTACGGTAACATGTTCGTTAAATTCATCATGGAGAATAGCTGTTTCAGGCTTGAATAATCGCAACAGGTAACGCGGATAATATCCGCCATGTTTTATCCACCTTTCCATAAAAATAAATCTAAAAGATAGATAATACCCAATCACATCGTTTTTTTGATTGATTTCTTGCTTGATCTCGCTTTTAGTCTCTTCTAATAAATATTCATCTGCGTCCAAAAAAAACATCCATTCAGAAATATTCTTACAATATTCAATAGCATGCTGTCTTTGATTTTGATAGTTATCAAATTTTCTGAAAATTATTTCCGCGTCGAGTGATTCGGCTATTTGAACTGTCTTATCGGTTGAGTATGAATCTAAAACAATAATCTTGTCTGCCCAATTTTTAACATTATTAATAGCGCGTGCGATATGCACTTCCTCATTATATGTAAGGATAACAACTACTAACTGGTAACACATGATACATCCTTGATAATCCGCAAAGTTTCATGAGCGGATTTTCTCCATGAAAATTGATGTCCTCTGTCATAGCAGTATTTTGATGCTTTCAAATATTTTTCATCATCACTTGTGATTGAAATAATACAATCAACTAGTTTTTTATGATCATATGGACTAAAAAATAACCCGTTTTCTCCCAGTAATTCACGATTGCTTTTTATGTCTGATGCTATAACAGGAATCCTGGAATACATGGCTTCTAATAGAGTAAATCCAATAGATTCACATAACGAAGGAAATACAAATAAATCTAGCGTTAAATAAAGTTGTTGGATTTCGTTATCTGTTACCTCGCCATGATTTTCAATTACATCGGCAATATCATATTGATTAATCATAGCCTGAATAAACTGAAATAGTTTATGCTCTGTATTTAGAGTTAATATGATTTTAAAGTCCGTTCGCTTCAATTTTAATTCCGAAGCCGCTTTAAATAACACCTCGAAGTTTTTTTGTACACCGTATTTTGTTATATACCCTATTCTCCATTGTTTTTTCTTACCCAGCCCTTTTGAAGTTACCGATTCTTGTGCTAATCCAGGCCCTGGCAAAACAACGCTCATTTTCTCCGGATTAATCTTCAGCTGATGCAAAATCGCATCAACTAATGCTTTTGTAGGAGAAACTATCTTATTTGCTTTGTATAACGAAGCGCAAACCCACTCCTTTCTGATTTTCCACCCAAGTCTAGCGCGAAAGGATGAATTATACTTTTTGTTCAAAGAGATAAATTCCTCTGAAAAATAACCAGCGTGGATAATAGATAAGAGTGTGCAGCAAGCTAATCTTCTAAAGGGTAGTGTATTAATGACTGAATAAACACAGTCGATAGTATGTTTTTTAATTAGCTTAGGTAAATAAAACTCATTCCAATACAAATAATGCAACGGGCTTTTTTTGATCCAAGGATAGTTTAATAGCGTGACACGCTCATTAACCTGAATATTTTTTCTCATTTTTTCGTCAATAACCACCACCCACTTAATGGATGAATCTAGCAATAACATTTCGTTTAGAGTCTTGTAAAAGACCACTGCACCACCGCCTTCTTTGATAGTAATAGCATTAAGTAATACATTCATAGCACTGTTCCTTGGCTTCTGAGAGTAATTGCTCAATTTCGTTTAATTCCATTTTCTCAGAAAACTCGCTGTTTAATTCAATTTTCATCCTATTATTTTCATCCGGGTTCAAAGTTGATTTTATCAGGACTACATCTGAGTGCTGGTAGGTAAATGGCAGCTCATCTTGATTAACCAATATTTCGTTTAGCTTTTCACCTGCTCTTTTTCCAATCAATGCTATCTCTGGTGAAATAATTTTCGCCAAGCGATATAAATTAATTGCCTTCATTTTTTTCAAAATAATAAACCCTGTATTTTCTTTACTTGCTGTGATAATCGATTTTTGTATCAACTGCGCTATTTCACGCAAAGGCGACATAAATCGATTCATGCGTTTATCAGTTAACTGTAAGGGTTGATTTTTTTTTGCCTGATTTATCCAGATTGGAATTACAGAACCAGTGCTGCCAGCCACATTACCTAACCGACAACAAATAAATTTGCTTTTTTCTGTGCTCGACTCTAAAAACATTCTCTCCATTAGATATTTTGTTTGGCCATAAACTGAATTTCTGATGCAAGCTTTATCGCTGCTAATCCCAACGGTAACCTCCGCATCCGCACTTTTAGAAGCTTGAATGACATTCAGGCTACCCATAATATTAACCTGGATTGCGCTCATTGGATTTTTTTCAGCAGCCTCGATATGTTTTAAAGCAGCGGCATGAATAACAATATCAGGCTTAATTTCACGAAATACTTTAGTCAATCCTTGACTATCTTCTATTGATGCATTTACTAACTGCACTTGTGGAAATTTTCTTTTTAATACCGCTTGTTTTTCTAAATTTCTACTTAAGCTAATAAATTGATATTGATCGGCATATTCTTGAATAAAACCGGATCCTACAGTGCCAGATCCTCCTGTTATCAACACCTTTTTCATGAATGCTGCAACCCTTTAAAATAATGCACAATACCAATAAAATCCCACTTCCCTAGCACGATATTTTTAAAATCTTCCAAAGTATAGTTTTTGTCAATATTTAACCTTGGTAAAACAAACGGATCTGAATTTTTTTTTAACCTTGAGTGCTGCGCTGCAGCTGCATATTGATACCCAGCTGACGCTACCTCATTCCTTATCTTTTTGTCATGCTTTGCAAAGGTGTAAGCAAAATGGCGACATATTTTTCCTAATTTATTTTCAATTTTTTCTTTAGAAAGGTTCAGTTCAGTTTTAATGGTTGCATTGGATTGCATAGTTAAATCAATATGATTAACGCCATGTGACCCAATTTCCCAACCATTTTTCTCAAGAAGCCTAACTTCATCCCATATCAAAAAGGTCTCTCCTAGATAATGCCCTAATAGTTGATTTGATTGTTGTCGCTTGCTGTCTGAATCGCTAATACAACCTGCACTAAGATAAACGGTGGCTGTAATGTTTTTTGATTGAAGTATTGGGAAGGCCGTTTGGTATAGTGACGCATAACCATCATCAAAGGTAATAGCAACCTCCGGTTTATTTTTGTTGTTTTTGCTCTTTAATAAATCATCTATCGGCAAAATATCACAGTTATTTTTTAACCATTCTATTTGATCTCGAAAAGCGTTTTCTGACACCGCCCATGGTCCATCGCCTATAGAATGGTAAAGCAAAATGATTTTTCGGCTACGTTGACGTAGTAAGGGATAATACCGAGAAAATAATCGCTTCCAATGCAATGTATTCACAGCACCCTCTTATAGTTAATCTTTAACGGCCACACATATCAGCCTGCTTGTTACTGATAGCCTAACACTCCGCAATATCACGCTTTCTTTCCAAATACTTCATACCGATAACAGCGCCAACCAATATCCAAAAACAACCCGTTTCGGGCCCTAGCGAGTCCCACCAAGCCTCAACAATCGACTCTACTAACAACCCTGAAATCGCACCTAACATTAAACCCATTGCCACTTTTTTTGCACCATTTTGACGTAAATAGAAAAGGATTGAGTACAGATAAAAGGACAGCAACAGCAGGCAATACAAAATAAATCCCACCCATCCTGTTTCCTCGATAATGGCTAATTGTGAGTTTCCCTTTTCTCTTTGGGATTTTTTAGTACTGTTCGTTGCGGCAATATCTGCCCCGAACCCAACACCATACAACCCGCCTTTCATTGCAAGTTTGTATGATTTTTCCCATACGTCCTGACGAGAATGAAATATTTTTTCACTATCAAGCACGTGAATCTTGCCATAATCTTTATTAACATATTGAAATATAGCTACTTCCAGTTGGGTGATTGGTATAATTA
>Ga0155583_110_pt2 | contig 26327 bp, 26 predicted proteins | sample RifCSPhighO2_12_FD_107240 | JGI IMG/M metagenome (GOLD analysis project Ga0155583, IMG submission 107240) | Gammaproteobacteria bacterium RIFCSPHIGHO2_12_FULL_38_14 | reverse complement strand
TCCCCCGCAGGGGAATATATTCAAGATAGATCCCCGCCCTTCGCGGGGATGACACTCTATTACCACCTCAAAATAAAAAAACACTTGCAGCGCGTGAAACTTTCCACCGATTTCTTATAATAATAGCTGATTGATCCTAATTCTCTAGTACTAAATGTTGTGGTAGGTGTTCGAAATCGTCATCTCCAAGCAGTTGTTGTCCATCTCCAAGGACTTCTTGTGTTTCTTCATTTATTCCGTTGACATCATTTCGGCTTCGTTTCTTAGCTATTATTAGATAAAGAAGGCTGCCGGATAATACGCATAAGCTGGTAGCAGTTAGTACAAATCCTGCGATAAACCAGGGATCGTTCATCAGAGTATAATTAGAATGATGATCATTGTTTGTTGGTGTACTAAATATCCCTGTTGTTCCGGTAGTTAGTGAAGGTGATTCTGAGTAGCAATACCAATCAAATGTCTCGGCTAATTTAAATATGGATCTATTGACAGCATTTATTAAACATTCTTGAATTAGATTTTGTGAGCGATATTTTTGGTTTTGCTATAAATTGATATTGTTATAATAATCGCATCCCCATCCTCCTATTTTCATATATTCGCCACCATCTGTTTGATTATGAAAATCAATAATGCCGCAATGTCCAAGTAAAGGATCTTCGATCATAGCTAGAATTTTATTTGTTTCTTCTATGCCGTGATTTATTTCTAATCCATATTGACCAAATTCATTTTCCACATGTGCGGAAAAATAGTTCATTGCTTTTTCTGCAGTGCTGTATGGAATCAATCTGAATAAGACAGTAGCACTCCAAAAAAATTGACCAGGGAGCGATAATTGTCGTAACAAGTGAAATAAAAAAATGGGTTGAAAGCTTTCTATTGTCTCCTTACAAGTAGATTTAAAAGAGGTAAAGAGATGACTAGTTGTCTCACGAAAACGATGTATCATATTCTAAAAGTTCCAATATTAGTTCCTTCAACGACACCAATATGAAGGATATCAGATTAAAGTTTTAGTTGTTTAGATAATTTATATAAATTCGATTTTAGCCACGTATACATCAAAAGAAAGGTAAACGATTATGCCAAATCTTACAGTCAACAATGCAAACTTCTACTATGAATTACACGGAACAGGTCACCCACTTATTTTGATTGCAGGCTATACTTGTGATCATCAACTTTGGACACCACTTATTAACGATCTCAGTAAACGTTATCAAGTATTCATTTTTGATAATCGTGCCGTTGGGCAAACGAAAGATGATGAAAAAATATTATCTGCTGAATTGATGGCAGAAGACGTCATGGCTTTAGCTGCCAAATTAGATTTAAAAAAACCACACATTGTTGGTCAATCGATGGGTGGAACCATCGCACAAGTGATTGCGAGCCAATACCCTGACCAAATTGGAAAATTGGGCATTTTAACTTCCTCAGCAAAGTGGCGACGAGCCATGCTTGATGGTTTAAAATCAATCTTAGTGATGCGAGAAAAAGATATTGATTTTGACATTATCTTTAATTCTCTCCTTCCATGGTGTTTTGGCGAAAAATTTTTACAAGATAAAGAAAATATTGCAGCATTTAAATCATTAACTTTATCAAATCCATATCTTCAATCAGTGCAAGATCAAGCGAGACAATTTGAAGTGTTAGAAACCTTTGATGGGCGTAGTTATTTAAAGCAAATTCGAACTCCTACATTAATCGTGCATGGTATCGAAGATGTGATCACCCTCTTGCATGAATCTGAAATGATGGCAGAACACATTCAAGATTCACGCCTTGTTAAAGTAGATTGTGCGCATTGTATTGTGGTAGAGGCACCTCGACAATTGAGCCAACTCTTGATAGATTTTTTAGATTAATTTGATATTTTAGGAGAAGTCATGAAGAATATTGCGCCGCAAATTACAAGACAACGTCTTTTGATTGAAGGTTTTTTCACGAAAGAAGTAACAAGAGAAGTGTTGCGTGATTATCTTTTTGGTGTGGCAGGACATCTTCATTTGCGGACTTACGGTGAACCGACAATTTTTTCACCAGCCGGAATGGGTAAAGAAGAGAATCAAGGCTTCGATGCTTTTATCCCACTGATCGATTCTGGCATTTCTGCATATATTTGGTCCAAAGATAAATTTTTTTCTATCATTATTTATACCTGTAAACATTTTGCTAGTGAAGCAGCTATTGCTTTTACCAAAGAGTATTTTAAATCCCAAGAAATTGAGCACATGTCCTTCTAATCTTGTTGCTATTTGGTGTTCTCTCTATATAAAATTGCGTCCTTATTCTTCTTGAATATAGGCTGGCGTAGCTCAGTTGGTAGAGCAGCTGATTTGTAATCAGCAGGTCGCGGGTTCGAGTCCCATCGCCAGCTTTCAATATAATCAATAAGTTAAAACAAATAACCAAGGCGCATTCAAGCCTAAATGCGACAATTCATACAACGTATTGTAAGAGCTGTTTTCAAGAAATGCACATCAAATTATTTGCTTTCTCACCCCTATTGAGAACTGGAGCGTGGGCGTCGGGATGGTAACCGTTGTTGCGTTACCTTTTCTGTTGTTTGCTGATTGGGAATGTTATCAGTTACCGGTTTGGAAATTTATATTTAACGAAGCGAGAACATGAATGTGTGACCTATTTAATTCGAGGCAAAACCGCAGAAGAAATGGCGATGATTTTAAGTATTTCTAAGCGTACTGCTGAAACTCATGTGCAAATATCAAAAGAAAAATGAATTGTTATAATCAGTTTAGATTGGGTTATCTTTTGGGTTGTCTTGGTATTAATATTACTTAAATTAAAAATTAATTGATGTTGTCTAAATTACTTTATAAAGAAAATGATGTGTCATTTTGCAATAAATCTTGGGGTGATCTGCTTGAAATGTTTGCAAGCGAATAGATAAAAATAATATGAAACTGCAAGTATTTCCCTTGTTTGGTTTGAATTGCTTGAAAAAAAATTTTTACATGGATCGCTAAAAAGATTGTATTGTTATATTGGTGTTCCAGTAAGCACTAGGTTTGATAGTGACTTATATGCAATATCAAAAGATTTTTCAGAGCAATTACTACCATCAGTTCATCAAATAGGACTGAATTTATCTGATATAGCGATACTTGTGCTGCAAGAAAAATTCACCGCACCCCGATGGGTTTTTATTTTGATGGGCAGTTTTTATAAGAAAGGTTCCAATAAAAAATTATCTAACTCCTGTAATTTTTTCTGTAAAAGGGACTTGTTTATCAACTTGGTTTCATATTCAGCGACCATAGTTGGCGACATGCTGCGGTTCATCGCATATTTAACAACTTCTTCATCCTTGGTTTTGCAGATTAAAATGCCGATGCTGGGGTTTTCATGTGGCTTTTTAATATCCCTATCAAGTGCTTCTAAATAAAATTGTAGTTGCCCAAAATAAGCAGGTTGAAAATCAGTAGTCTTGAGTTCAATTGCAACCATGCAGTTAAGACCACGGTGAAACGTGAGTAGGTCAATACGAAAATCTTTTATGCCGACTTGTAGCAGGTACTCTTCACCGATCAAGCTAAAGTCCGCGCCTAGTTCGGTGAGAAAGCGTTTTAAATGTGAAACTAATGCTCGCCGCAGATCATTTTCTTTGTGGTTATCAGGTAAGCCAAGAAATTCAAAGATATAGCTATCCTTAAACACCCCCTTGGTAGGGGTGGGAAATTCTGTCAGCAGTGCTGACAGTTTTAAATCGGCCAGCTTCGTGCGCTCGTATGTGCTGCTATCAATGATCCTTGCAAAGTCTCTTTCTGAGTAACGATGCTTTGCTGCCATTTCAATGTAGAACTGCTTCTCTTCATCTGATTTAGTTTTGGACAATACGTGTAAATGGTTAGTCCACGATATTTCTGTCAGCAGCGCTGACAGTTTTTCATTGCCTCGGTAGGTCTCATAAAATTGCTTCATCCGCCATATGTTTCTGGCGGAGAAACCCGTCACAGAAGGATTTTTAGCCGTAATATATTTGGATATTTCTTTAACGATGCTTTTACCCCATTCGTTTGTTTCAACTTGTTCGGTGACATATTGACCGATGTTCCAATATAGCTCGATAAGAGTCTTATTAACCTGCTGCCAAGCCCTGGATTGTGCTTCTACAATCATTGAGTAGATTTTAGCGAAGGCATCTTCGTTATTATTTATTGCCTTTTCCAGCATTGAGTACGTCCTTTTTATTTTTCGATTTTAAGTGTGGTGACTATACGCTTGGATAGGGTTGAACCTCAAGCGGGCGTAGCCAAATTTGGGACACTCGTAGCCAACTCACTACATAGGATGGCAGTCGACCACAATAGCTTTTCCTCGATAAACACAGAGTTTCTCTATTGTTGCCTATTGCCATTGATTGTAGTAATTTGCTCCTCGATGTTTTGTAATCAGCAGGTCGCGGGTTCGAGTCCCATCGCCAGCTTTCAATTTCCCCAACCCTTAGGTACTCAGACTACGTTAAGTTGCGAACATTATAATCACTCATGTCTTACAAAAAACGAGGGTTATCATGTTCACCTATCTGATTGAACCACAAGGGCAGGAAAATTCTATATTTATAGCTTTAAGTGTGAGAAACGATACGATTACATTTTATACCACACAATCGCTATATGGTTTGCCAACTAGATTAGATCTCCCAGGATTAGATCCTTTCATCTATAGATTCCTTCCTAGATGGATTTCTAAAACTCAAACTAGTGGTTATTGCGCATATCAGTATATAGCTGATCACGAGCGTAGAGGCTCTACTATAACATCACGACAGAGAAATGATCCAAGTCATCGCTCATTTCATACAAAAAATTTGAGAGAGAGAAATATTATTCATTATCATTTACGACACCCTCAAAAAATAGGACCTCAAGAACTTGAGATGTTTTTAAAATATTTTCTTAGTGAATGTAGTATCAATCATTCCTTATCAAAATCAGATATTAACTTTTTGCCTAAAGGATTAGATAAGGAAATTGTGAAGGCATTTAATGAGTATGTTGCATTGAATCCATCGCCAGAAGATGATTATATCGTTAGCAATAATGTGAACTATGGCAAGGTTGTACCCATGCCCAGTATAAAGCAGCATTATGATTGTTTGTTGTCTTTTTTCCCAACTGAAGCGAAAGGTTGTGCTCCGTTACTGCCAGAAAATTTCTCTCAAGAGATAAAAATATCAGCTACGACAGTAGCAATGGGCGTGATTGCAATGGGAGTATTATGCAAAGGGCTGATAGGGTGTTGTGTATCATTTTTCAAAAACACATCAACACAAGAAGCAAGATCTCGTGCACATCAGCATATTTCTTCGCCATCCGCTCTCATGATGAAGAAAGAAGGCGAGCCACAAAACAAAAAAAGAATGTGATTTATACTCATTCTAACGCTATATTACTAGTATGTTTTGCCTAATTGAATTTCGCAAAAACGATTTATCATTGCTTTCTTAAGGAGTTTCTGCGTGAAGGAAAATGATATATTTACACTTGCGGGCAATCAAATTGAACCGGGAACAAAAAAAATTATTCATTTCCCTGTGCCAAATATTAATATGCAACTAAAACTTGATATTCCTGTTCATGTTTTTCATGGAAAAAAACCAGGGCCAAAATTATTTATTGTTGGCACGATACATGGTGATGAACTGAATGGTATTGAGATTCTACGCAGGGTACACCAATATATTCGCATCAAAGAATTAAGTGGCACGATCATTACCATTCCTGTCGTCAACATATATGGGGTGATTATGCAATCGCGTTATCTTGCGGATCGCCGTGATTTAAACCGTTCATTTCCTGGAGCAAAAAAAGGAACACTCGCCGCACGATTGGCTCACGGGTTAATTGAACACGTTGTTTCTCATTGTGATTTTGGTATTGATTTACATACGGGTGCATTAGGGCGGCTTAACATGCCGCAATTACGCGTTGATTTTAATACGAGAGGTGCAAAAGAATTTGCATTGTCATTCAATACGCCTGTCATTTTAGAATCAAAACAACGTGATGGTTCGCTACGTCAAGCCGCTAGTGAACTGGGTATTCCTTTACTTGTTTATGAAGGAGGTGAGGCGCATCGTTTTAATGAACTTTGTATACGAGCAGGTGTACGCGGGATATTGAATGTTTTGAATCATCTAAAAATGCTTAAGTTAAAAAAATATTCCATTAATAGAAAATTAATTGCAATTATTACCAATACAAGTCGTTGGTTACGCGCGCCAGTAAGTGGTTTAGTACAACCAATGGGTGATATTATTGCAAGAGCAGTTAAGAAAAATGAGGTGCTTGCCCAAATTCACGATCCATTTCTTATTAATCCATCAGTAGAATTAATCGCGCCATTTGATGGCATTGTGATTGGACAGGCCTTAAGAGCCATGGCTAGCGAAGGCGATGCACTCTATCATTTAGCTAGTTTTAAAAAACTATCAGGCGTAAAAGCATTTATTGATGAATATCGAGATCAAATCACGACAGAACAAGTGTAATTATGCTTCTTCAACACGTTCATTTTAAGCAGTTCTAAGTAAGATTATTTTTATATGTTTGCCATAGCTCATAGACAGAGCCGGGCGTCTGGTAATGTCACATCAAATTCTGTTTACTACATAAAATTCAGCAAGTTAGACTAATGACGATGAGTTCAATTCTATTGAGGTCAAGTTGAGCCATTTGAACAAAAAGAATTTATTGGTTTAGTAAATTCTGGTAAAGCTCGTTTGAAGGATGCAAACAATAAAGGTCTTGCGCTAGAAAGTCGATTTGATCTGGCTTACAACGCAGCACATTCATTAGCTTTAGCAGCATTGCGCGGGCATGGATATCGTTCTAATAATCGATATACCATATTTCAAGTTTTGGGGAAGAGCCAATAGACCTCCGTTTTTGGCTAGTGTATAGATTTTCTTTTGATATAATAGCCCTCTATGCAAGAGACTTATAATCACAAAGAGTTCTACCGCGCCCATTTAGCTCGTGATCCACGGTTTGATGGGAAGTTTTTTGTCGCTGTAAAATCAACGATGATTTATTGTCGCCCCATATGTCCTGCGAGAAAAGCTAAATTAAAAAATCTAACTTTTTACACTCATGCAGCACAGGCAGAAGAGGCTGGTTTCCGTCCCTGTTTGCGTTGTAGGCCTGAAACGGCGCCTGGCTCCCCTGCTTGGATTGGAACATCTTCTACTGTCCAAAGAGCTATTCGCATGATGGAATACTTTATTTTGGAAGGATTATCGATTAAAGCAATCGCTACAAAATTGGGAATAGGGGAACGTTGGTTACGTGAACTTTTTCAAGAACAGGTTGGCGCAAGTCCTCAAACTATTCTCATTTCAAAAAAACTCGATATTGCCAGGAACTTACTAGATAATTCTTCATTATCAATTACTGAAATTGCTTTGAGTTCAGGCTTTCAATCCATTCGTCGTTTTAATGATGCTTTTAAAATAAGATTTGGGAAACCACCAAATGTTTTTAAAAAAAATACTTCATTAGAAGGTGGATTACGTTTTCAATTAAGTTATCGACCACCCTATGCATGGGATAATGTTCTTCGTTTTTTAAATAATCGTGCAATTGTTGGTGTTGAATTTATCGAAGAAAATTCTTATCAACGACTTTTCACCTATGGTGACATTCAAGGATGGTTTCAAGCAAAGCCTGCTCGAAATAATAAAATCGCATTTGAAGTGAAAGTAAATAAGAATGCAAATATATTAGAGCTCATTACAAGGTTAAAAAATATTTTTGACCTTGATGCTGATCCAATGGCCATTGAAAATGATCTTAAAAATGATAAAAAATTAAAACCATTTTTAGCAAATCAGAAAGGCTTGCGAATAGTGGGGGCCTGGGATGGCTTTGAACTGGCTGTTCGAGCTATTGTGGGTCAAAAAATCAGTGTGTCAGCAGCAAGAACCGTTCTCGGTCGAATAGTCAATCGATGCGGAGAAAAGCAGAGCTTTGATCAGTCATTACAACTTGAACGATTTTTTCCAACACCAAAAGATATTCTTAACGAGGATTTATCTAATCTTGGCTTAACACGTTATAAAATTGAAACGCTCAAACAACTTGCTGCCGCCATCGAAAATAAAACTCTCATACTGGATGGAACAGCATGTTTTGAAGATACCTGTCAAAAATTGCTTTCAATAAAAGGAATTGGTTCATGGACTGTTGAATATATCGCTATGCGTGCTCTTAAAAATCCAAATGCATTTCCTGAAACGGATCTTGTACTTCAAAAGAAAATTTCACAACTCCAATTAAATCCAAAAAACTGGATTCCTTGGCGAGCATACGCAGCTATTCTTCTCTGGAATATACAAACAAAGGGCACAATATGAAAAAAATAAGGGGAGTTAAGCTTTTACCTAATGATGCTATCTATGATGAAATGAATTCACCCGTTGGAATATTAACTATCATATCCTCAGTAAAAGGACTGCATGCGGTGTTATGGGAAAATGACCGTAACAGTCCGCAAATTGAAAATGTTATTAATAATCTTTGTCAATCAAAAAATGAGCCAACCATTCAGAAAACCAAAAAGCAATTGACTGAGTATTTTCAAAGTAAAAGAACAATTTTTGATTTACCACTCGTTTTAGAGGGTACAGATTTTCAACTTCAAGTTTGGAAACAATTACTCAAAATACCTTATTCAATGACCATCTCCTATGCTGAGCAAGCAGAAAAAATGGGTGATAAAAATAAGGCACGTGCTGTTGGTACAGCGAATGGACTCAATCCAATTTCAATCATTATTCCTTGCCATCGTGTTATTGGAAGCAATGGACATTTAACAGGTTTTGGTGGTGGGCTCGAGCGAAAAGCTTTTCTTTTACAATTAGAAAAAAAATCAAATCGGGGAGCAATATGAACGACATTAGAAACAAATTAGCTTTTTCAGCGTCATCACTTAAGTGAGCCTATCCGTGATTGTCACACCTCTTGCCCAGCTGCCCAACCTGAAGACCAGGCCCATTGAAAATTATAGCCCCCAAGCCAACCTGTCACATCCAAAACTTCACCAATAAAAAATAAGCCTGGAAAATTCAGTGCTGCCATTGTTTTTGATGAAATCGCATCGCAATCTATGCCGCCTAATGTGACTTCTGCCGTGCGATAACCTTCGGTTCCATTTGGTTTTTCTGACCACGCATTAAGACTTTTGGCAATTTTTTCAAGTTGCTGATGCGTGATAGTCGCCATTTTTCTTTCAGCTAGAGTAGAACTTAAAAAAGTTTCAACTAAACGTTTTGGCAAATATTCCGCGATAATGGATTTTAATTGTTTTTGTGGCTGTGATTGCTTTGCTGACCGAAGCATTGTAAACGCATTGATCTCTGGGAGTAGATTAATAATAATAGTCTCGCCATTTTGCCAATATGAAGAAATCTGCAAAATAGCAGGACCACTCAAGCCGCGATGCGTAAACAATATATTTCCACGAAAACTAATGTGTTCATTACTAACAAGGCTATCGACTGCGATCCCGGAAAGTATGGCCAGCATTTCTTTTTTTTCTGGACGGAAGGTGAGTGGCACTAATCCGGCACGGGTTGGCCACACTTTAATCCCAAATTGCGCGGCAATGTTGTAGCCGAACGAACTTGCGCCCATGGTCGGTATTGATAAGCCCCCACTTGCAATCACCAAGGATTGGCAATGAAAATTGCCACGGCTACTTGTAATTTTAAAATGATGATCACTGATTTTTTCAATTTTCTCTACATCGGTATTTAAACGAATCTCTACTTCAGCTTGTTTGCACTCTGTTAGCAACATATTAAGAATATCTTGCGATTTATGATCACAGAACAATTGCCCTAATGTCTTTTCATGAAATGGAATATGATACCGTTTCACCAAGTCGATAAAATCCCATTGTGTGTAACGACTTAATGCTGATTTACAAAAATGTGGATTATGCGAAATATAATTTTCATGGTTGATATAGTAATTGGTAAAGTTACAACGACCCCCGCCGGACATGAGAATTTTTTTGCCCGGTTTATTGGCTTGATCAAGCACTAAAACTTTTCGGCGGCGCTTGCCCGCTTCCATTGCACACATCAACCCAGCAGCGCCAGCACCAATAATCACAACATCGACTTTTTCCATAGCAGGATTGTAACCTATCGGAATTGTCGATCTAATTCGTTGTGAATTAAAACTATGCATTGAGAGGCAAATAACATTTTTCGCCCAAGACTGATCTTTGTCAGTCCTCGCCGTTCTAATCCTTTGATACTGTTTTTTGGCATAGGAAGATGATCGCTAAGCACGAAAACACACTGCTGTTCTAAGTTTATCGATCGAATGTCTTCTCCTTTTTTATCGAGTAAATAGATTGGACTCTGTTCCTGCAATCTCTTCATTAAAGTATCGAACCCGAAGCCATAAATCTCGATTCCTGGTTCGATTGTCTGGACATCACCTTTTGTGACTTTACTACCCCGCGCCAATGCAGAGGAAACTACTTCAAGGATGGCATGCTCATGAAAACCTGAAAAAGAAAGTTTATTATTTGATGAAAATTTTAAGGTTCTAGGAAAATCTGGAGCGCTATCGAGAACAACATATACTTCTACGTCTGTTCTCATGCCATTCGAAAAGTAAAAAGCATTTGCCAATGTATGAGCGATGATCTCGAAATGCCCACCAGATCCGACTTGAGAGAATACTTTGTCAGCGCTAACAGTTCCTTTCCTAGCACGTATTACGAAGACACGCATTTGTTTTCCTGATTAAGTATATATTCATTTCAAAAATTCGACTCGACTCTAAGTAAGATTATTTTTATATGTTTGCCATAGCTCATAGACAGGGCCGGGTGTATTCAGTAAATCTTTGGTTAATCCATCCGCAATTATTTTGCCATGATCAAGCATAATAATGCGATCAAATTTAGGCAACAAATGTAAACGATGTAAAGATACGATGATGGTTGAATCAGGAAATGCTTTAATGACGTTTGATAATATTTCATTTTCAGTAGCCAAATCAACGCTGGATGTAGGTTCATCCATTAAAATAAGTGAACTAAAACGTGCCGCAAATAAACCGCGCGCTAAAGCTAATCGTTGTTTTTGCCCGACCGATAAATTTAAACCTTTTTCGCGAATATCTGTTTTAAGCCCAAGCGGGAGAGTTTGTAATACATTTGTAAAGCCAGCTAGATTAATAGCGCGATCAATTTCATTTTGTTTCGCTTGCACATCCATTGTGATATTAAATTCAATCGTGTTTTCGAAAATTTCAGGATCTTGTGGTATGAGCGTTGTGATGGTTTGTAAAGGTTCTAGTGTATCAAATGACACATTGTCAATCATGAGCTGTACATGATCTGGTTTGTAAAGGCCGCGGATGATATTGAGCAAAGTACTTTTCCCGCCACCGCTTAATCCGATTAATGCAATGTTTTCACCTCGTTTGAGATGAAAAGTTAAATCATTAAATATTCTTTTATCATGACCGCTACCTGCATGATGAAAATCGAGATGACTAATATTGATCGTATGCCAATGATGGGTCAGCGTAGTCTCTGTAGGAATATGAGCAAAACGTTTAATATCCTCAAGAATAGGTCTTAAGCCTTTCACATCAGTATCCATACGCACAAGTTCACTATAGTTTGCACTGAAAGTGTAAAAAACATCACTTAAATCCCATTGATAGCGAAAAATCATGACGACAATACCAATCATGATGGCGCCTGTTGTTTTTAAAGAATATAAAATGTAACCAATTAAAATAATAGCTTGAAGAGTCGTCAATACCATTGCCATCGTGAACCATTTTATTTCATTGATCACAATATTTTTATTGTAGAAAGGCCATACTGCTAACATGCGTTGAATAAGATTATTGCGTGTTAAATTGCCTAATCGTAAAGTTAGAATCGTTGTCATATTGCTAATATAATCGAACAAAACAGCACCGACGTGGTTATCAATTTCATTTTCTTTATCGTATAGTGGAATCAGTTTTCTATCGAATAATAATACAATCGCAATTGAAATTGAGCAGCTTAAAAGACTTAAAAGCCCAACAGGCAAAGAAATCCATAGCAAAAAAAATGAAGATGCCAAGAATTTAATAATGGTTTCAATATAAAGAAATTGCTCGCTTGCAAAACGATACAATGCAAGCAATGCGCGGTTTATTCTGGAAATAATATTACCGGAGTGATGGTCTTGGTGCCATTTGAGTGGTAAATGTGTCAATTGTTCATAAAGACGTGTTCGTAAATGTTGTTGAATTTTAAGTGCAACTTCACGTTCTTTGATACGCGCAGGCCCATGGAATAACCAAAACAAAAATAACACGGCGACCGTTATGCTTAACCAAAAAATAACCTCAGATAATCTATTTGGCGTAAAATGTTGTAACACCCCAACCGTTCGTCCAAAAGCATAAGGGCTTAAGCTTAAAAATAACTGCGCAACAATGTAGGCGCAATAATACAGGACAATTGTACGATGCCATGTTTTACCATTGGCCCACACTGTGCGAATTAAATCAAAATAAGGGTTTTTCATGGAGATAATCTACATGTGTTGAATGATTATTTTATCATCATTTCGACTGGATAACGAATTTTTTATCGAGATGTACAGGTACACATTAAGTTTGTAATATAAAAGATGCTCGTTGTGGTTCAACTTCATGATGATCTTTCTTCGCAGAACCATCCGGAACAAAAGCATCTTCCGCATTTTGAATAACCTCCTGAAGCGTTTCTTGGATGGATTTTTGTTTTTTTACAGGTTTAGGTTTGAACAATAAATGTTTTAAATATTTATTTACAGCATATCCTCCACCTATTGCGCCAATAACGGGTGTTGCACAAACTGTTCCAGTCAAAAGACCAACGATAACGCCCGCTGCAGCACCAACAATAGCACCAGCTGCAGTGCCGGCAACCAATGCAATGGTATTTAAAAATGATTTTGGTTTTTCTGCATCAGTCGATTTTATTTTGTTTGCAAGTGTAATGCATTTATCTCTGTATGCGTTTAACCGATTTAAATCTTGCTGGATAATCGCATCACTTTTTTGATCGAGTGAATGAAAACTTTGTATGTCTGCAAGCATTTTATTGGTTTCATCTGCAATATTAAGAGCAGGGCATTCAAGAATTTGATGATCTTTCAATCCTTGTTGACGTTTTGTTTGAATGTCTTTCACAATGAGGCTATGTAATTCATAAACAGATTGAGCGAATTTTTTTCGTTTTAATTTTAGCGCTTCATTTTCATGATTGGGTTGATTGAATTTGTTTTCATCAATCAAAATTTGGACTTGATTGCACATATAATCCATGCGTTTTTTGAGTGGCCCGTGAGTATAGATGATTTCGTAAGTACCATTAGAATTATCTTTGTAATTTACTTTATAAGTACCATCATTATAATATACAACTTCTCCATTTTTTCTTTTTCCTAATATGTTATCTAGTGTAATCACATGTTGCTCATTTATTGATTTTAGGTCATGTCCGTGTACATAGGAAGTCTCACAATCATTCTGTTTTAGTTTGCGGTCAAGTAATCTTGAATCATGACAACGGTTCCAAGCAAGCATTTCAAAGGGCATATTTTTTTTGTATCTTATTAGAAGCTCAATCCAAGTATTGTGATATGCTGCATCCACTTTTTGAATTTTACTTTCATCTAAAATAAAATATTCAGGATGTTCAGCACATTTTTCATTAATTGCATCGATCATTTTCGCAAGCCATTCTGAATATAAACATCCTGCAATATTTTGGTTAAATGCCAGATATTCTTGTCCATTGTCATTTCTCTTCACTGAGACAACTTCATCTAGACTTAAGCCATTCAATTCAGATAGCTTAACTGCATCAGCAAGATATTTAATTTGCATGCAATCAATTTTTGCATGGCTATAGATGGTGATATGTTTTTTATCTTCACTGAGTGAATAATTTAATGCTTTGAGTGCGGGTTGATAAAATTGTTGTACTAGGGTATTCACTTCAGCGAGTGTAATAATATTCTCATCAATTAATTTTTGAAGATTATCCATAGAAGGGCATTGTGAGTGTATCACAACGTTATTTTGTTTTTTGATCTCACCAATTTGTGAATACAATTTTTTATTTTCATTTTTATTTACTTTCGAAAGCGCCAATAAAAATTCCGCATCATGATTTGAAAGTTCTATTTCATAATCGACATTTTCTTTTTTTAATTTCTCTAAAATCTTGAGTGTGAAATAATCATTTTTACCACGATCAGCAAGTATATCGCCTATCAAGCGGACTTTACTGTGTGGGTTTGCCTGCGTGCGTAGCAAGATGCTATTGAATTGTTCAATATCCTCTTGCGTGTAAGCCGTTGCTTTGTAATAGAGTTCAACAAATAATTTATAATCTGCTTGATTGATTTCAAGGATGCGATGGCGAACTAAAAAATAAAGTAGTTTGAGTGCATTGCCGTGTAAATCGCCGAGTGTTAATTCTCCGTAGAAAAGGAATGGATCAAGCTGGGGATAGAGGTCAATGTCTACATTTTCTTCTACAATTTTTTCGAAAAATAAATTAGACATGTTTTAGCCGTTATGGATTGTCATTTATCATTGTACAGGGCTTTAGATTAAGAAAGACTTAAGACACATGCTTTTTAACTAAGGCGAGCGCTTCTGCTAACCAAGGAGTGAATTGTGAAGGATTTGCCGCGATGTTTTGTTCTAGCTGTTCAATTGTCAACCATTTGTAAGCATAAATTTCAGCTGAATTTGGGGAAATTTGCATGGAAGTCGAGACAAAACCGATCAAAACATGATCAATTTCATTTTCAGATAATCCATTGTCGAAATGAGCATTATAATGAAACCATCCGATATTTTTTAAGGTAGTTGTAAAATTTAACTCTTCTTTTAAACGCCTACCAGCAGCTTCAATGATGTTTTCATCCAGGCGAGGATGTGAACAGCAAGTGTTTGTCCATAAGCCAGGTGAATGATATTTTTCAAATGAGCGTTGCTGTAATAAAAGTTCAAGCGTCGGTTCTGTTCTAAAAATGAACACAGAAAATGCTCTATGCAGCATATTTTGTTGATGCGCCTTGAGTTTTTCAGCAATACCCTGCGCTTCGTCTTTTTCATTGACCAGGATGACATATTCTGTTGCTGTCATAAGAGACTTTCCAGTAAAATAGGCCAACTTTATAGCCGTAAGGCTTCTCATTTCAAGAAAAAAATATGCGTTGGCAAAATACAGAACAAATCGCAGCAATTCCCATGCGCGTCATTGGCCCCGTCAAGATCACGAGCGACTACACCAATGAACCGGTATGTATCCCACTTGCTACACTTGAAACACCGCTTTGGCCATCAACTCACCGTGGCGCGAAACTTTGTACAGCAGCAGGCGGCATACATGCAACCATCATTGATGAAAGAATGAGTCGTTCGGTATTAGTTGAAGCAGATTCTGTAGCTGCAGTGTATCAAGTTTATTGTGAACTCAAACAAAGACAAACTGAATTAGCTGAAATTGTCAGTCAAACGAGCCGCTTTGCAAAACTGATTGATATGCATGCACAAGTGATTGGTTCATTATTATATTTACGTTTTGAATTACTAACTGGTGATGCTGCAGGACATAATATGGTCACACTCGCAGCAGACCATCTGTTGGATTGGATTTTATCTCAGTATTCTCATCTTCGATATGTTTCTATTTCTGGAAATTATTGCTCAGATAAAAAAGTCTCAGCCGTCAATGGCATTTTGGGGCGGGGCAAACATGTTGTGGCAGAAGTAACCATTCCGCGTGCGCTTTGCACGCGCTTTTTAAAAACAACACCAGAAAAAATTGTTGATCTTCATATTAAAAAGAATTTATTAGGCAGTATTGTGTCGGGTGGTTTGCGTACAGCCAATGCTCATTTTGCCAATATGTTGCTTGGGTTTTATCTTGCGACAGGCCAAGATGTTGCAAACATTGTTGAAGGGTCACAAGGTATTGTTCATGCAGAAACGAGAGGCGCTGATCTCTATTTTTCCGTGACACTACCTAATATTATTGTGGGTGCAATTGGTAGTGGTAAAACGCTCGCTTTTGTGCAAAAAAATCTGCAATTAATGGGATGTGTAGAAAAACGTGAACCAGGGTATAATGCAAGACGTCTAGCCATTATTGCTGCTTCCGCTGTTTTGTGTGGTGAATTGTCACTATTAGCTGCACAAACCAAAGAAGGAGAGTTAATGAAAAGCCATGTTAAACTTGAACGTCAACATAAAGTTTAATGAAAATAATGCTCAAGCTGTCATCCTGAGCGCAGCGAAGGATCACTGTCGGATTAACATGATAATTTGTCATGACCATAGAGAATTTAAGCTGATCCTTCGCTGCGCTCAGGATGACAGTTTTTCAGCTCAGGATGACAGTTTTTCAGCTCAGGATGACAGTTCTTCACTTGGGATAATAATCTTGGGTGTTACAAATGAAAAGCTTTTATGCTGCTTAAACTCTAGGATGGAGCCTCTCATATGAGAAATGAAATGAAAGTTGGTATTGACACAATAGCAATTGATACACCCCGTTATGTTTTACCACTTAAAACACTTGCGGTTGCTCGTGGCGTTGACCCCGATAAATATTGTGTCGGATTAGGCCAACACAATATGTCTGTTCCTGCCCCTGGTGAAGATATCGTAACGATGGCTGCCAATGCTGCAAAACAAGCATTGGACGATGTAGATATCAATGATATTGAAATGCTGTTATTTGCAACAGAATCAGGGATTGATCAATCTAAAGCAGCAGGAATTTATGTTCACGATTTATTAAAGCTTAAAGCACGGTGTCGCGTTGTTGAATTAAAACAAGCTTGTTATGGCGGAACCGCTGGGTTGCAATTAGCCCTTTCATTTTTACATCAATATCCACAAAAAAAAATATTACTGATTGCATCTGATATTGCGCGTTATGGTTTAGGGACGACTGGAGAGTCTTCACAAGGTGCTGCAGCGGTTGCAATGGTTTTATCTGCCAATCCACGCTTGCTTGCGTTAGAACCTGAATATGGGGTTGCGGTGGAAAATGTGATGGACTTTTGGCGTCCTCCCTATCTTCATGAAGCACTTGTTGACGGAAAGTATTCCAGCAAGCTTTATCTCACTTCATTACAAAAAGTGTGGGAAGAATATCATGCTTTATCTGGTCGTTCGTTTAACGATCATGATTATTTTTGTTATCATTCACCCGTTCCACGTCTTGTTGAAAAAGCACATCAACATTTAATGAAATTAAATGCGTATCAAGCAACCGATGAAGAAATTACACAGCAAATTAATTTAGCTTTAGCGTACCCAAGAGCGCTTGGTAATAGTTACACGGCATCGCTTTATGTTGGACTTGCATCATTGCTTGATTTAGCACAAGAAAATTTAGCGGGTAAGCGCATAGGATTTTATAGTTATGGTTCTGGTTGTGTTGCAGAATATTTTAGCGGTGTTGTTCAACCTGGATATAAAAAATTATTGAATACAGCTTATCATGCTGAATTACTCGCTTCTCGCAAAGTATTGTCTTACGATGAATATGAACAATTTTATTCTTTTCGTTATGTTGAAGATGGCAGTGATCAGATTATTCCTGCTTATCAAACGGGAACATTTCGGGTTGCGCGAGTTGCAGAGCATAAGCGATTTTATGAAGTCTGTGAACATCAGGCATCAATGGAACAGTATAGTAATATTATTGCATTACCAGGAATTCCTACGTCATCGCGAGCAGCGAAGTTTGGCTGTGGCGATCCAGACAGCGATGCAACAAAAATTTTTAAAGTCCATGCGCCTGGAAAATTAATTTTGTCAGGAGAGCACGCAGTGGTTTATGGTGCACCTGCACTTGCAATGGCAATTAATCAATATGTCACAACCAGTATTTCACGAGAAAATCTTCCGCAAGTTTTATTTGATCTTGCAGATCTTGCTCATCAAGGTGAACTAACCTTCGATGCATTACGTCGTTTAAAAAATCGCATCAAGCGTAAGTATCATCGTTTTGTTCAAGGTGATTTTAGTATCAGAGAAGTATTACAAAAACCGTTTGAACTTGCCCAATATGCAATGGGTATTTTGTTGGACTCACTGAATCTTTCCTTACCGCATGGCGTTAAAATTCGTGTGCAATCTGATTTACCCATTGGATGTGGCATGGGATCTTCCGCTGCAACCATATTAAGTGTCATGCATGCTGTTTCACATTATTTAAAATTGTCATTACCAGAAGAAACTTTATTTCAACTCGCACTACAAGCTGAAAAAATGCAACACGGGTTTTCAAGCGGACTTGACTTGCGTGTTGCATCACAAGGTGGATGTTTGTATCTCAAAGAACAACACATTGAAACACGATCTCTTCCAGAGATGCCACTGTATCTGGTTAATACGGGCACGCCCATTTCAACGACTGGGCAATGTGTTGAAAAAGTTGCACCCCATTTTAAATCATCACAATTACGAGATGATTTTGCAGCGGTTACGCAAGCGATGGACCAGGCCTTGATGCAACAATCATCAAAAAATTTACGTGATGCAGTTGCTGCAAATCATCGCTTACTCACGCATATTGGTGTTGTGCCACAGCGTGTGCAACAATTCATTGCCAATGTGGAATCATTAAATGGCGCTGCAAAAATTTGTGGAGCAGGCGCAGTTGCAGGTGATCAAGCAGGGGCTCTGCTTGTTTTATCCGATAATCATGAAATACTTTCAGATTTATGTCATCGTTTTGCATATCAATTGAAACCTATTCAAGGTGAAACAAGAGGTGTTCATGCAGCTTAAGGCAAGTGCACCGGGTTCATTAATGATCCTTGGAGAATATGCTGTTCTTCACGGTCATCCTGCTTTAGTTGCTGCGATCAATCAATCGATTACGGTAACGCTTACGCCACGAAATGATGAACACATTGAAATTCATTCTGATTTACATGGTGTTTATTCAACTTCTCTTTCAAGTTTGATAATAGAAAAGCCATTTCATTTTGTATTGACTGCAATTAAATTTTATCGTTCGCAATTAAAATTTGGATTCAACTTAAAAATTGAATCGCAATTTACCGATCAAATGGGGCTGGGATCATCAGCAGCGGTCACGGTTGCAACCTTAGCTGCTATTGCAACTTGGCTTAATATCAAAATGACACCCATACGATTGTTACGCGATGGCCGGCAAGTGGTGCGTGAAGCACAAGATGGTTTGGGGTCAGGTGCAGATGTTGCAGCATCAGTGTACGGTGGTTTGGTACATTATCAAGCACAACCCCTTTTTGCTGAATCATTCCCACAGCTTTATCCACTAACAACCTGGTATAGCGGATTTAAAACAAAAACAATTGATGCGATTGCGCGTGTGAACCAACATTTTTCTTCTCGAGTATCATTGTATCGTTCAATTATTCAAAGCATAGGAGAATGTGCAAAGCAAGGTGTGCAATATGCACAAGAAGGAGAGTGGGCAAAACTCGGTGAAGTCATGACCATACAACAGGGAATGATGGCATCCCTCGGGGTGAGTATGCCACGCTTGAATGAAATGGTTGATGCTCTGCATGCTTTGCCATCCATTTTAGGCGCTAAAATATCTGGCGCAGGTCTTGGTGATTGTGTCATTGGCTTGGGTGAAAATAATAATCTTGTTTTTAAACAGGATGGTGTCAAGTCACTCCCGCTTGCGATGACGCGAACAGGAGTGACCTGTGAAAAAATCTGATGTATTGAAAATCATTTTAAAAGACAATTTTTCTAAACTCTCAAGCGCTCCTACCCGTGACAAAGGCCTTGCATTTGCACCAACAAATATTGCACTGTGCAAATATTGGGGCAAACGTGATGCGGAATTAAATTTACCGCTGACTTCCAGTCTTTCCATCGCACTTCCTGATAAAGGGGCAATGACACAGCTTAAAATACATGATCAGCCACATGATAGTGTTATTTTAAATGGGACCACATTAGAAAATTCATCTGTTTTTGTTCAACGCTTGTCTCAGTTTTTAGATCTATTTCGTACAACACCAGCGTGGCATGTAGAAGTTGACATTAAAATGAATTTGCCAGTTGCTGCAGGCCTTGCTTCTTCTGCTTGCGGGTTTGCTTCTTTAGTGCTTGCACTAAACGATTTATTTGAATGGAATCTAGAGAAACAGTATTTATCTATTCTTGCGCGTTTAGGGAGTGGAAGTGCTGCAAGATCACTCTGGTCAGGGTTTGTTGAATGGCATGCAGGCGTGCAATCAGATGGTATGGATAGTTACGGTGAACCTTTAGAATTTGAATGGCCAGAATTATGTGTAGGTGTTTTGACTATCAATACAAATGAAAAACCAATTTCTTCTCGCGATGCTATGCAACGCACAGTGAATAGCAGTGTTTTGTATAGCGCATGGCCCAAAAAAGTAAGTCAAGATATCAGTATTATCAAACATGCTTTGCAAGTTAAAAATTTTCCCCTGCTTGCAGGGACGGCAGAATCTAATGCATTGACGATGCATGCCACCATGTTAAGCAGTTGGCCGCCGATTTGTTATTTTTTACCGGAAACTGTTTCTGCCATGCATCAAGTCTGGAAATTACGACAAGAAGGGCTTACGATTTATTTTACACAAGATGCAGGGCCTAATTTAAAATTATTATTTTTGAAAAAAGATCGAGACATTGTTCAATCACGTTTTGAAAATGTAGAAGTGATTGAAGTATTTGTAGAGTAGGCGTTTTCCTCACTATTTTGATTACTATTTTCTTGATCGCTTCCGTCATCATTCATTGTATGCTTAAACATGCCCGTTCGAGATGGTTCAGATGATTGCGTAAACCCAAAAAACTCATTGAATATTTTTTCGGAGTCATCTTCATCTGAAATATTTTGATTAGAAATAGTAGGGAGAGTATTTGTGTTGGTTTTGTTAAGATTTAAAATATCATTATATATTTCTCTATATTCAGTCGAATCACGATCAATATTGGTTTCGAGTTGTTGTTCTTCAACCAACTCGCCTGCATAATTAATCGATGCTTGTAGAAAGTCAAACGTTTCTTGTTGAAACTTGACTAATTGATCTTTTACTTGTTCTCCATTATTAGCGCGGATACGGATCTCATTTATCATGGTAAGTTGATCATTTCTCGGTAAGTCAGTTGTAAAATCAAATATGAGGTAAAACAAATCATTCATACGTTTGATACGAAAGTTTATATCAGAGTATTTATTAATGAGAGGAAAATAAATCGCATAGGAAGTAAGAAGTTGATAAAAATTAGAAGTCGATTTTTTATCAGTCAATATTCCAAGCTTTATTTCTCCTGATTCATCAATTTGTATGAGCTTAGAAGAAATATTTTCTAGGTCACGGAATGGGGCTAGGTCACGGAATGGGGAAAGTGTGGTTGATAATTTACCTATGAGACCATCTCTGGATTTTTCGGGATTAATAATATGCATTCTTGCCTCATTTAGAGGCATCGCATGCTTTATGAAGTTGATGCCATAATTTTTAGTGTGTCGGGGTTTCACGTTATTACCTCTGACGTATTTTAAAAATGACATTAGGCTAACATAAAAATCTTATGAAATTCTGAACGGATTCTCATATCCAGTAAAATGAAGCAGGGTAAGCGCATCTAAATTTATAATAAATCATTAAGTTAAGAAATCATTCATTTAAAGTGTGGTAGTATCTACAATCACAAAAATCATGGCGATAACATAATCGATAGGCTATTAAATAAATCATAAATTTAATGCTTTAATCGTATTAATTGGTAAAAATAATTTTAATTTGTTCGATGGAAACTCAATAAAACCGAAATGACGATAAAAATTGGCGGCGTTAGCATCTTTTGCATCAACAATAATGGCATTAATTCCAATTTGATCGCTAATTAATAAACTACGTTTGAGCCCATCAATTAACAAATAGAATCCAATTTTTTTTCCTTTATGATTTGAATCAACCGCGAGTCTGCCTAATTTGTAGCGCATGATCAGTCAAAGATAAGTTATGTTATGTTCTCTCTGTCCATAATCGTTTCCCCCCATTCCCTCAGTGAGAACAAAATAGGTTTTAGGCTTTGTCCAAGCTTGGTAAGTGAATATTCTACTTTTGGTGGTACTTGTGGATAAACAGTTCTAGTAATGATTAAGTCTTTCTCAAGTTCACGTAATTGCAAAGTTAACATTCTCTGCGTCACACTGGGAATCAAACGTCTCAATTCATTAAAACGCTTTGTACCATCTAAGAGGTGAAACAATATCACGCCTTTCCACTTATTACCGATGACATCAAGCGCTGCTTCCACGGAACAACCATAGTGACACTGATTAGTACGCCGACTTATTTTTTTGTAGGCCATTGATTTTTCACCACTTATTGATTAACAGTATATTATTTGTAAGTATATCACAAAATTGTGCATTCTTGCTACTTTCACCCTGAATAGATCAAAATAGATCCTGCTCAACAAATACACACAATTTACGAGGTAAAATATCATGAGAAGTTTCTATGATGGTGATCAAGCAGTTCGTCTAGAGCGCCAAATACAAGAAGACCGTAAAACCATAGCTACATTGCAAGAAAAATTAGGAAAAAAAATAAATATTGTTCCGATTAGGGAAAATCAAAAACGATTATTAAAAGCTTACCGAGATGACTGGAATAATTCATGGCGTTCTTGGAGTTTATTTAAAGATGATACGCGTGAAGGACATATGAATGCATTTCAACGCCGTATTGATGGCTTGGGTGTTCGAGGCCTAATTGATTATTTTCAATATTTAGAAAAGGAACTTGAGTATGCAAAGGTGCAAAATGGAGTTAATTATGCCGAGGTAATAGATAAAATGCGTTCTAACTTCATTGATAGTTTTGATGAAGAATCACGCCAACTGTTGTTAGGCATTTTATCTAAAGAGTGTGAAATTATACGTCTCATATCATATCAGAGACGTTTCATATCACAGCAAAATGGTTATGAAGGATGTAGTGATGCTAGTTACACTCTCATACATTCTCTCACACATGTAGAGAATTATTTGAAATAACTATCAAATCGTTACTATTCCATATCAAGGCCGCTACTGGGTCTCCTTGTCTGCGGCCGCGATAGTTCATGGGTTAACCGGGCCGGAATTTTCCGAGGTTTGATTGCAAATCTTGTATTTTTGCTTGAGGTAATTCTAAAGTATCACACAAACTATTGTAATTTTCTGCGAGTTTGTTTAAATCCGCTGCATTAATTAAATCTTGGCGAGCTTGTTGAATGTCCATTATATCGTGATGCCACGCTCTTGGTTTGTGGTTTTTAATTTTTTCTTTCAATTTAACATTTTCTCGATTAAATTCTGCTTTCGCATTTTCAAAAGCATTAAAGCCATGCTGTTCAACAAAATGTTTGAATTGTGGAATATCTTGAAATATTGAGAGAAGCATTTTTTTTTGCTTCATCAATATTTCAGTTGTGCGGTCAAGAATATTTACTTTTTCATTGTTTCTTGTATCTGTCCAAATGGCATTTTTCATCATCACAAGCTTTAAAATGTTTGGGGTAATTTCATCAGGTTCGATCAGAATTTTTAAAACAGTTGAATATAAAGAGAAGCTGGTGATGGGATTACCAATTAATTTTCTAAACATTTCATTATCGTGGATTGTATAGTTATTTGCTTTTCCTCTTATTTTTCCACTTGACGAATAACTCCAAGGCGTTTGTTCGGTTGGTTTGAAAAAATATTGAGGGCAAGCAGTTTGAGGAAAACTAATGAAATCTGCTTTGCTCAATCGATAACCCTCTTCAGAAGGAAACCGATTATAATACGTGTCTATAGCAGTTTTTACGGTTTGTTTATAAAAAGATGGAGCATATTGCAGCTTTATGAAATATGAAAAATAATCCAGGGCGCTATCCCAATCTAAACCTTTTCCATTCATTGCTATATTGTCCCTGTGCCTATCGGGATCGACCACATGAACAGGATAAAAATATCCTTTTGTAAAGTCGCGTATGTTTCTATAATTTTTTAAATCACTTGCTTTGATATCAAGGCCTTTTGTTATATTGTGTGGAAGGTCTTCATTATCTTTTGCCTGCTTTAAATCAAAACCACAACTGATCAGCGTAGCATCAATCTCTTGTAAAGTCACAACAGATTTCCAGCGTAATTGTTCAATTTTGTCTATCTGATCAATGATATCTTGAATACTCCGTATTTGTGCCTTGTAATATATTCGTTCTTCTTTGATCGTTGGTTTTTTAAGGATAACGTTATTAATGTGATCAATTCGGACATCGAGTTTTTTTTTAAAATCATTCAATGCGAAATAAGAGAGTTTGAGAGGGTCTGCTTGATACGTTTTTACTTGGTCTATAAGTTGTTCCCATGTTGGATCTGAGCTTACATTTTTATTCCAGAAATTTTTAACAGTAGTAACGATTGTCCAAGAGTCATTTGGTTTAGGTGTTTTTAAATTTGCAAGAAGTGCATTTAGATTTATTTCAAGCGTTTTGCCCGCGGCCTTTAATTCTTCTGATTGATCAAATTGATTTAAGAATTCAATTATAATATCAGATTCTTGCATAGGTTTATTATGAATAGAAATAAAATCTTTTAATGTTTTTGTTGAATTACCAATAATGCCGCGACCATTTTTTTTGTCGATAATAAGATGTGGGGAGGCAAATAAATCTGGTTCATGATAGTATAACCATAGACCAATACCCGCTTCAATTTCTGCAATGAGCGAAAGGTGTAATTTGAAAAAATGTATGTTGGAATAGATGCTTTGTTCTTTATCCGGTAATTTTTTATATTCTTCAAAATTTTTTTGTTTAATTGTTCGTTGAGGTTCATTTTGCGATTGAATTTTATCTTCTTCAGTACGTTTTTTTTCTTCTTCTGATTGAGGGGTAGGATTTTTTTTACTTAACTCATTCATCACCTTTGCTGTTGTAGGGTAATGCACATCAAGTAAGGGTTGAAGCGCATCAAGTAAAGGTCTCTCGGTTGCACGGTGGATGTATTCATCTGCAGGCCTTGACTTAGGGGGAAAGAGGTCTTCAGTTGAGGTAGTTGCGAATAAAACTTCGAAATCATCATCAGGTTGTGCAAGCTTTGACGGATCAGGAGGAGCGGATTGTCTACTGCCAGCCACGTTTGCACCCCTTATTTTTTATTTCTTCTTTGACCATAACAAAGAAAGATTAAGAAAACCTTAAGATGACGGGCGGGCGAAAATTTTGTTCCGCGCAGAACGTTTTCGTAGAAAAGAAGATTGCATTTTTTTCATTTTTGAATAAAATCGATGCAAACAAAAGGGGTGTGGTATGTTGAGTTATAGATTTTATGTAAAATATGTAGAAGCATTGCATCAAAGACAACAGTTCAAAGATGAATTTCAACACGAAGTAGCTTCGAATAATTTGCGCAACAAGATTGCAACAATAGAGATTTGTCTTTCATCAATCGATTCTATTCTTAGCCAACGTACTAAACGCATTACTTTATCAGGCGGGTTGAGTGTGGTTGGTTTATGGATACATGCCTTTGAATTTTCTCCATCTTTATTGAAAGGAATCGCAACCCTCACTAGTGTTTCAACACTTGCTTATGCCTTAACGACTTGGGACAATCAACATGCAGATAAAGTCAAGGTGTTGTCGAGTGCGGCAAGAAAGACATTGTTCAATTTAGTGGGCGAATTGCAAATCACAGGTATTACACCTCAGTCCAATCTTCGTAAAGTAAAAAATGTATTGGAAATGAAAAAAAGAGAATTGGAAGAGGAGGTTGATTTAAACAATGCTAAAACAAGTCGCAATCAGGATCTGTTTATTTTTAGGCGATAAAACTCCATCACCACTTCTTTTGCATAGTGGGTTTGATAATTGCATGTCCACTTATCATAACCACCCCAATCTTCATGTATTGGGCCGGATGTAAATTCAAGATTTTCTAAGCCTTTTTTAGCATTTTTCATTGCGTCACTTTCAAACCAGTCATCCATAAACATTGATAATTCCCACGGTTGCTCTGTATCATAAGGCACGATTGGATCATGAGTGACAATAAAATTAGCAAATGGATAACCTGATCTACTCTTATTCACACCGACACTTCGTATAGCTTTTACGCTTGGACAGATTGTTGGGGCGGGTTCCTCTGCATAAGAAAAATGAGTAAGAAACAGCAAAAAAATGAAGAATCCAACATATCTCATGAAAAATCCTTTTATGATTCAAAATTAA